>ERZ836939.1849-NODE-1849-length-22707-cov-7.611204_pt1 | contig 22707 bp, 17 predicted proteins | sample MGYA00519912_ERZ836939 | MGnify/ENA primary metagenome ERZ836939 (study PRJEB31850, sample SAMEA3708810) | human gut metagenome | biome: human gut; feature: human-associated habitat; material: faeces | place: China | collected 2014 ...
AATTACGGTAGGTACGAGGTTCGGTTGGATATTCATCATTAGTCAAGACATAGAAATCTTCATTAACGACCTTCTTTAGTGGTTTTACCATTGCAAGAAGCTCCTTTGTCATAGGAATTTCCCGACATGAGTTTTGTGTCTTGGGAGTATTGATTACCAACTCAGTATGTTTCTTCGTTCCATCAATAATGTAAATCCGTTCAATTGTACGATTAACGGTAATCGTTCCCTCAGAAACATTGATGTCACTCCACTTCAAAGCGCAAACTTCCCCAATACGAAGTCCTGTACAAAGACTGATGTAGATACCCAGTCCGGTAAAGGAGAAATGGTTTTGAATATGATTGAGTATTTTCTTGTGATTGGCAACTGACAGTACTTCCAATTCTTTGGTTGTTGAAGAAGACGGATATTTGATGTCCCACTCTTGATAATCCATCCATTCATTTTTCACACCGAATTTCATAACCATTTTCAGAACAATCAAAATGTCTTTTACGGATTTCACACTCAGCCCATTCTCAATTTTCCGCAAAACGAAGTCTTGCACAGCCTGTTCATGGAGCGTATCACTTTCTCCAAAGTTTGGAAGAATATGATTCTCCAAGATAAGCACATAAGCAGCCATTGTGGACTGTTTCACATAAGGTTGCTTGTACTCTTTCCATGCAACCGAGATTTCTCTAATTGTCTTTTGTCTCATAATCGTATATTAATATGTTGTACATATAATTAGAGAATAATAAATCACTGATGTTCCCCATTTGAGATTTCCTGAGTTTACGGAGGAGTGGGTTAATGTATCTCTAAAGGATGTTGCGGATTTTCAGAAAGAGAGAATTTCATCTGGGCTATTAGATGAGAGTACGTATATCTCAACGGAGAATATTCTGCAAAATTTTCAAGGTGTGCAATCAGCTATTTCTATTCCAGCAAATACCAATGTCGTAGCATATAAAAAGAATGATATACTGTTATCAAATATTCGTCCCTATCTAAAAAAAGTGTGGTTCTCAGATAGAATAGGTGGCTGTAGTGCAGATGTATTTGTTCTGAGAAGTAAAACCTGCGAACCAGAATTTCTCTATAATGTAATTGCGTCAGATAAGTTCATCAATTATGTTATGAGCGGTGCCAAAGGTGTAAAAATGCCGAGAGGGGATAAAAATCAAATGGAAAGTTTCAGTTTTTCTATTCCTGCTGTAGTAGAACAGAGAAAAATTTCACGATTGTTTCAACTTTTGGATGAGAGAATAGTCACCCAAAACAAAATCATTGAGAAACTGCAATCCTTAATTAAAGGGCTTAGTCAGCAATTGCTTTCATCAGAGAATGATTGGATTTTATATAGACTGGATGACTTGGCGCAAATAAAAAGTGGCTATTCAGGAACACAAGTGAGTTATCAAACCCCTTATAAGGTTTCTCGCATAGAAACTATTAGCAAACATTGTATTGATATACAACGAATTGGCTATGTAGAGTGTATTCCTGAAAGCTATAGGTTAAACGTAGGTAATATTCTGTTTAGCAATATCAATAGTATTCAGTATATAGGAAATACAGCCTATCTTGACAAAGATTATGGACTTTATCATGGCATGAATTTATTGCGAATTATACCCAATACAACCATAGTTAGACCTCGTTTTTTGCATTTACTTCTTTGTACTGATTGGGCAATAAACCATTTTCAAACTATTTGCAATAAAGCAGTTTCACAAGCAAGTATCAACCAAACTGCGTTAGGTAAGAGTCGATTCCCGATCCCACCAATGTCTGTTCAACAACAAATCTGTAGTATGTTTGAACTCACTGAGAGAAAATTGGATAATGAGCAAGAATACATAAGTTGTCTTCAACAGCAGAAACGGTATTTGCTTCAGAAAATGTTTATATAAACATTAGGCTTAATAGATACTTCTTCAATAAAATGTATTGTTCCGTTAATGACTTTTCATTTGCCAAACGGCAATGCAAAGCGTCAAGAGTGTTAGCTATATGTCCTTGTTTCTCTAAGCTTGGTAGTAAAAACTTCATCTTCATAAAGTCATTTTTTTGAAGATTAAACCGTGTACTCCCTTGTGCTAACGGATATATAGCCCTACGAAATGAAGAACTTGAAATGAAGTGGGCAAGGTATTGAGGTAATACACGTTCATCATAGAAATGAATGCCAAAGCAGAAGCTATTCAAATAAAGTTTCTGCGTATTGCCCAAATATACTGCACCTATACCAACTTCTTCCGGAGTTTCAGATGAGAGTGTGAATAAGGCATCACCGTACTGCACACTGTTTTGTTTTTCGTTGGGAGCGATTTGTACCAATTCATAATCCTTTTCCGAGATGTAAGTATTCTGATACACGTTCATATAAGTAATGAATGGCTCACCATATCCGAAATCATCACCGCCTTTTCCGCTTAATCCAGAATAAGCTTCACCCAAATCTGAAAAGCAGACGGTTTCTCCCTTAATACCTTTGTGGATATTATCGTTTAGCCCTTTAATTAAGGATAAAAAATCAGCAATTTCACAGGAAAGGGATATTCCCCATATTCTTTACTCTCCTTGCTGTTCCATCAACTCCTTATAGTGCTGTTCATATTCTTCATCAGTAAAACTTTCAGCACAACTTTTGGATCGAGTTAAAATTCGTAGATTCTCTTGAAATAATATTTCCTGTCGGCTCATTTGAGAACCAAAATATTTAGGAGAATAAAATCTATCAATCTCTGTTTGCTTTAAATTTTTATACCCAAGAGAAACGGCCATTTCTGAAAGTAAGTCAAGTCTAAAAGAATTACTACTATCAAAATGAGGTGATTTTTCGTTTAAACTATCTAAATATTCTCTCCATGCATGTCTAACTTTTTTGTTTTCCTGAAATACTACATCTATTGTATTTAAGGCATCAACCCATTCTTTTGTTATTGGGGTTGATTTTCGATCTGCCATTAGTGTAAGGAAGACTCTTAATTGAGCATCTTTTTTTGCTTTTCTATTTTGGTACTTTATTCCTAATACCCAAACAATAATTGGAATAATAGCAACAGCTATAATCTGACCGATGCCGATAATGATTTGTATGTATTCTGTTGTACTCATAACGCATAAATTTATGCAAAGGTAGTCTTTTGGATTAAAACCTATTTGTATAATTCGAAAAATTTTATCTTTATAAATATCACACACGCTAACTATGTAAAATAGCAGAATACACTACTTCAAGATTGACTCTTCCACATACTTTGATAATAATATAATGGGGAATATTCCGTTTCTAAAGTGATGGATGTAGCATAATGCTACAAATAATGCGATATTTTGAGGTATAACCATCTGGTTATCATGATAAAATTAAGGATTGTTCATTTGTAATTCCGCAATTAGTTTGAAAATGCTTCATTCTGATTCTTGGAAGCAATTCAAGATTAAAGATATAGCATCAATAGGGCGAGGAAGAGTTATTAGCTCTGTAGAAATTAGCCAACAAGATAATCCATTATACCCTGTTTATTCCTCTCAAACATCGAATGAAGGTATTATGGGCTACCTTGACAATTTTATGTTTGAGGGTGAATACATTAATTGGACAACAGATGGTGCAAATGCAGGAACCGTATTTTATCGTGATGGTAAGTTTAATTGTACAAATGTTTGTGGCTTATTAAAACTGGGGGATGAATTTGATACCTACTTCGTTTCATTAGTCTTGGCAGAAGCAACAAAGAAGTATGTGTCAACAAACTTAGCTAACCCAAAACTAATGAACAATACAATGGGGAGTATTCAAATTCGCCTGCCAAAATTGAAAGAGCAAAAAAGAATATCTATTGCTTTCAGAAAATTACGTGAACTATTAGAGGTACATAATAGTTTACTTACCGAGTATTCAAAGCTGAAGCAGTATTTACTCTCGCAGATGTTCATATAAACATTTGCGAGAGTAAGTATCCTTTTTGTACTTCATATCTTATCTTTGCTTTTTCTTCAATAGTCAATTTGTTATTCAACGAAGTCATTAGTAATGCTATTATATTTTGCTTTTCTTTTGAGGGTAGTTCAATTACAAGTGGGGATATTTCTGAAATATAATGCCTTTTATGTTCTTCCGATTTAAGTTCCCAATGCGATAAGTATTCAAACATAAACCGAAGGTTTACATTTGGTTTTGCTGTGAGTATTTTTATTGCCGAAGACTTTACCTTAAAAGGAAATGATACATATTTTGCATCCATTGTGAAATCGTCAAAGATTATACACGCTCCTTTTTGATATATGCCATTTTTTTCGTCTGTATAACCCAAAATAAAACCTTTATTCGCAGTTAGAACAGGGGTTAAACGTGTGTCGGTAGAGTATTCATCATTAGCTACAATATATGCAGTAGGTTGTTCGTAATCAAGTAGCTGATTGATTTCAAAACTCTTTGTATATTCATCTTTCAACAGAGAGAATATCTTTTTTCTAATTGCGGACTTTAGTTTTTTCAAATCCTCAATGATTTTGTTTTGGGTAGCGATACGTTCATCAATGAGTGATAAGAGTTTTGCAATCTTTTGTTGTTCAGGCAAACTTGGATTATAGGTTTTAATCGCTTTTAGATGCTCACCGTACAGATGTACAACAGATACACCTTGCGCAACTCTTGCAATATCATATTTACGCTTACCATTCAACTGATAGCTCATAAATGCGCCATCGTATTTATGTAAACTGATGATATTCAAATCACCTCCTAATAGAATGTTATCAAATGGAACGCATCTAGCAGTAGCAATATCAACAGCTGTTTCACCAGAACAAGGAATGATTACATCATTTGCTTTACTCCTTTTAAGCTTAGAACAGTCAATGTCGGTCTTGCTCTCAACTTGTTTGATGATTTCGGATTTGTACTTAGTATATAATTCACCATATAGGATACATGGCTCGCCATCCTCAGAAAGTTGTTCTTTGGATATTCCTATCCCTTTTGACAAAGTAGCAATACTATCTAATTGCTCTTCTTCCCACTCCCCACTAAACTCCGGAAATCTCAAAGGGGGAACATTGGAGAAAATCGAACTGTAAAAGTTTCTTTATTCCTATCTTCCTGCTATATTATTCAAACCTTTTAGAATATGATAGCAAAAACCAAACTTTCGGAGATTGTCGCTCTATGGAAAGAGGACAAAAGACAGTATGTAAAACGCTCCACATTTTCAACTTATACACTACTTATTGAAAATCACATCTTACCATCATTCGGCAACAAAACGCTCATCGAAGAACAGAATGTACAATCATTCGTATTTCGGGAACTCGACAAAGGATTGAGCCACAAAACAATCAAAGACATTTTAATCGTTTTGAAAATGATATTGCGATTCGGCGTCAAGAACAAACTGATCGAATACCGTCAGATAGACATAAAATTCCCTACGGAACGCGACAAACATTCAATTGATATATTGAGCCGTTCGCACCATCGTCAAATCATGGAATATATTAAATCACATTTTACATTCAAGAATTTAGGTATTTATATCTGCCTGAGTGCCGGGATGCGTATCGGAGAAATTTGCGCACTTACATGGGAAGACTTAGATATTGAGAATGGAATTATTCATGTACAAAAGACCATTCAGCGTATCTATATCATCGAAGACAATCGAAAACATACAGAGATCATTCTTGACACTCCCAAAACCAAAAACTCGATCCGCGAAATTCCGATGACACGGGATTTACTAAAAATGATCCGCCCACTCAAAAAAGTTGTAAACGACCGTTTTTATGTATTGACCAACGAAGCGACTCCAACCGAGCCGCGCACCTATCGTAACTATTATAAGCAATTCATGCAGTCGCTCGGTTTACCAGCCATGAAATTTCACGGTCTACGACACAGTTTCGCAACACGCTGCATCGAAAGCAAATGCGATTACAAAACCGTGAGCGTTTTGCTGGGGCACTCGAATATCAGCACTACGCTCAATTTATATGTACATCCAAATCTGGAACAGAAAAAAAGATGCATGGAGCAAATGTCAAAACTACTACGCTAACCAGATTCATTTTCTGAATTAACTCTTGAATATGAATGGCCAACCGCGACTAATTGTCACGGTTGGCCGTAAAAGTTAAATTATCACTTGGATCACCCATCAATTTTTCCGCGAAGACCTACCCCATATAGGCACTTTCAACATCCAAAACCATACAGAAATATGAGTTACAAGACATCGTTGCTCACTATCAATTTTCTTTGAGATCCTTATAATCGAATGCAAACAAATCCCTTACCAATTCTATCTGTTACGACGAGCCGCATTCAACACTTCCAAATGCTGTACAGGATCAAACATCTCTACCTCACCGCTATCAAGCCCTGCACGAATCGCCACTTTCAGCTCAGCAAGAAGTCCTTCGTTTACTTCAGACAATTGCAAAACTTCCCTATTTACCTTACCGTCATCACCGAAACATTTGTTATAAATCGTTGATCTCTTTTTCATACCGCGTCTAAGTCATATATTTTTTGACAAAATAATAAATTCAGTTTATATTTACAGACTGATAAAAAGGTATAAGACCTCGAAAATGAACAATACCATGGAGCGACGTTTGAAAAGTCCTGCGGATATAGAAACATGCTGTGCAGAACTTGGATTCCTGCCCTTTTTCCGGTGCGGCATCCCCGGTTTTTCCGTCGAAGAGATGGTCGCCCCGGAGTATTGGTTCACCGACGAAGAAGGAGCATGGGAGTGGAAAGGCCCTGTCATCCGTGAAGGACACTGTGCCTACGGCAAACTCTTCGCCCGCAAAACTGGCTTTGTCAGCCGCGAGTGGCTGCCCGACCTTACGAACTACCGCCGCTCCCGGTCGCTGGCCCCAAATGAGGACACAGCAGCCCTCGACGACGTAGTATTACAAACTATCTTGGTCGAAGGAACGGCCACCATCAAAGAATTGCGTCAAATGCTGGGGTTCGTACAAGGACGCGGAAAACATTCGACGAACACCCCGTCGAAAGTCGTAGAAGACGAGAAGATTTCACTCGATCCGATTCTGACAAGGCTTCAGATGGAGGTGCGGCTGGTGATCGCCGATTTCGAGTACAACGTCGATCGCCGCGGCAACCGCTACGGCTGGGGTATCGCACGGTATACAGCACCCGAAACATTCTACGGTCCACTCCGCGTCGAGCGCACACCCACTGAATCGTTCGAGCGTATTTATGAACACCTCCGCCACCTATTTCCAAACACAACAGAAAGCAAACTCCTGAAATTAATCGGATGACAACCGGGAATCAACACTCCGGCACCACAAAGCCTCTGCGGCAACGAAAAACAAGTAAAGAATCCTAATTATTCTTGTTAATCAAGTTCACCACAACCTTCGTCATCACATCCTTTTCCTCTGTGCGACTCTCAGCAATCATCAGCGTCAGGGCCACCAGTGTGTTGTTATCCAAGAGACGCGAGCCGTCGGCACGGTAAAGAATCCGATTGTTCTCCAAAAACCAAAGGAACAGGAAGGCGGCGATACGCTTGTTACCGTCGCTGAACGAATGGTTCTTAACCGTCAGATAGAGCAGATTAGCCGCTTTCTCCTCGACGCTCGGATAGAGGTCCCGTCCGCCGAAAGTCTGGTAAATTGCGCCCATCGTGCTTTTGAACGATTCATCCTTCTCATGGGCGAACAGCTCGCTGCCACCGAACTTGTCGCGCAATACCTGTAACGCCTCCATCGCATTTCCATAGGTCGCATGAAATGGCTCTTCGGTCGTAGTAGCCGACACTTCCAACTGCTGATAGTCATAACGATCGAGCGTGTCGAGGCCATAAGTATAGTCCGTAATCACGCGCAGCAACCCGATTGCCTCGGATTTCGTAACATCCTTTGCCGACAACACGTTCGAGAGCAGATGAACGGTTTGTTTCAGCTCCTCCAACTGCTCGGCCTTGGCCTGGCTATTGACTGCATAGCCTTTTATTAGATACTCTTTCAAGACCTTATTTGCCCAGATACGAAATTGAGTGGCATTTTTGGAATTGACGCGATAGCCCACCGATAGAATCATATCGAGGTTATAAAATGGAATCATACGTCGCACTTGCCGTTGCCCCTCATGCTGAACATGTGCAATTTTTGCACATGTTACGTCCCGCTCCAATTCGGACGACTTATAAATGTTGTTGACATGTCTGACAATAACCGTTCTGTCAACTCCGAACAAATGCGCAATCTGCGCCTGCGTCAGCCACACGCTGTCGTTCTCCATGCGAACGTCCAAGCGGGTCTCGCCGTCTGCCGTCTGGTAAATGATAATCTCCCCTCTGTCCATAGAAACAAAGATACGAATAAGCCTGAAATATCGAAAATCCGTCGAAGCGATTATTTTACAGCCACCCAAATACAATTCGCTCTCCCTTACCCAAAAGTAAAGGAGAGCGTACTGCTACTTTCTCATCAACTTCTCGAAATACTTGCAATCATAGCCCCAATAGCATTTGCCGTCACCGGCAAAATCCCAAATATTCATTACTTCCCGAAGCCGAAGCGGCAGCTCCTTACCGTCCCGGATAAATCGTTTGGATCGGCTACGAAAAAGACGGTTACATAACTGCTTGTCCTTTTTCTGCGACTTGCAACACGCGATCGTGCTGACGGGTGTTTGTTTCCTGCTTCTGCTCATGATCTCATAAGGTTTGACCCGTAACTTTCTACGAGTCGATTAAACACTTATGAGGCTCTAAATATTAAATTATTCAACATATTGACAATACTAAATTTCAAAGTGACGCATACGAATCCGTCTATGCTTCGGCTATAATCCGCAATGTTTCCTTTACATATCCCCTGCGATCATACTTCTCTCCTCGGCACAACCAACAACTGCATGGCGTTCCTGTTTTTTTGTAGATCTGCATCCATTTCACCCTTGCCAACTCGAACCAATGAGGATGTCTATTCCAGTTACCATCCGCTTTCTTGATTCCACACCCGCAAGCGGCATGATAAACCATGCGAGCTTTAAACACCCGGTTCTGTTGTTCTCTCCTCCAAAGTTTGTTTCTTTTGTCCATCGTCTCTTTGTATTAAAGTTAGAATGAACAAAAAATTTATCTGACTATACCCCAGCCTGTCCATATTGTAAAGTTTTAAGTGATGACTAAGACTATATTATGAATACAAAGGTAATGTTTATTTATGTCATCTTATGACGCAAATTATTTTTTCATTTATAAAATCGATATCGAACATAAATCGAGCTTGATACGATTCACATAATTTCATTCTAACAACCCAACTATTAATGCATAATATTAACAATACAAATAATGCTCAATTTGACGATAAAAATCCGTCCGCATCTCCAAAAGTCTTCACATTTGGATTTTTCGCCGAAAATCGCTATATTTGTACTGTCATGCAAGGAGATATGGCGACGGCGCAGGCGAAACGGGCAGGCAAGCGCAAGACCGTGCAAAATAACGGTAGGCGATGCGGGAATCGGAACCGGAAAAGCGTCGCAAATCGCTGATATACATTAGGCTTACAAATGTGCAGGAGCACCTTTATCCGCACAAAGGAGCCTTTTTACGGGGGTTCCTTTTTTGTTGCCCGTCCGGCGCAAAAGAAGGAAAACCAACTGTATATCATCATTTTACAGAATTTCCAACATCTTCCGTGCACTCGCTACGGGCAGCAGGTGCTCGTCGACCCAACTCTCTTGAGCATCGCACACCTCTCCTTCTTCAACCGCCCGTTCCGGGGCGCGGGCCTCTACTGTCCGAGAACGTGCCCGACATCGACTACCTGATCATCGCCCACGACCATTGGGACCACCTCGACCGCCGTCCCGCCGCGTCAATCCGAAACCCGTCCCTGCGCCCCGCGGCTTCCCCGCCCGGCATCCGGCTGATTGTCCGGCCTTTTCCGCGTATGCGGCCCGACGGCTCTGGTACGCAAATTGCTCCGAGAGGAAGAAATTCCTCATACCATGAACAACTTTTCCTCACTGATCGAAAATTCGAAACAGGCCGTCCGCTACTGGTGGCTGCTGTTGATCATCGGCATCGCGCTCTTCGCGGTCGGCGTGCTGATTTTCGTCTACCCTGCCCAGAGCTACCTGGGCATGTCGCTCGTCTTCGGATGGCTGATGCTGATTTCGGGCATCCTGGAGGTCGTGCTCTCCTCGGCCAACAAACACTTCATCACGGGCCGCGGCTGGATGATGGCCGGAGGGATCATCGAGATCATCCTCGGCATCATCCTGATCTTCAACGTCGGGCTTTCGGCCGCCACGCTGCCCATCTTCCTCGGGTTCTGGCTGATGATGCGCGGTTTCAGCGCCATCGGACTGGGCGGCGACATGAGCGCCCTGGAGATCGCCGGTTCGGGCTGGACCATCTTCACGGGCGTGCTGCTGCTGCTCTGCTCACTGTGGATTCTGTTCCAGCCGCTGGTCATCGGCACGACGGCCGTCATCGTCTGGGTCGGCATCACGCTGCTCCTGGCCGGCATCACAGCCTTCTCGCTGGCCCTCCAGCTCCGCAACGCCCACCACTGCCTCCACAGCGACCGCTGACACGTCCGGCGACGAAAAAACCGGGACGTTCCCACGAGGGAGCGTCCCGGTTTTCATCTCTCCGGCGGCATCTATTCGAAATCCTCCCGGAACAACCCGTATTTGCGGATCAGACGGGAGATTTCGGGATCGAGATTGCCGCGGAACTTCAGGCTCTCGCGCAGTTCCACCGAGCGCAGGAAATAGGTCACGGCCTGCTCCTCGTCGCCCAGACGCGACGCAAGGATGGCCAGCATGTACTGGATGTCGGGCGTCGAAGCGGCGTCCGGCTCGGCGCGCAGAATGCGGTACGCCGCGGCATCGTACCCCAGCGACATGTAGGCCAGCGCCGTATTGCGGTCCTCGTAGGGACGCAGGATCGTGAGCGCCTCCTCATACCGCCGCTTTTTGAGCAGCTCCACGGCATGCATGTACTCGGCATCGACCTCGGTCGTGTAGACCGTATCCTGCTTCATGCCGCGGCGGTGGAGGTTGAACCGGAAATCCACGGCGCGCATCTGCGGGTAGATCACCCGGCGCATACGCTCGTAAGCCTTGGGATATTTCATCCGGATACGCCATTCGCGGGTGTCGGGATTGCCCTCCCACTTCATCATGGCCAGCACCTCCTGCTTGTCGGCGATCAGCGTGTCGGCAGCTACCAGCCGGCAGAGTTCGTCCCAGTCCTCGGCCAGCCACTTCGTGCGCAGCAGGTTCGGCAGGTCGGGAAGCTGCTCCCCGGCAGACCTGTCGAGCACCTGCCGTCCGTTCTCGTCGAGCGTATAGCTGCCCGACACCCGAAGCGAGTCGTACAGCGTGCGGAACTCCGACACGAGCACCCGGCGCAGCGCCTCGGCGCGTTCGCGGGCCAGCCGCTCGTTGACCTGCCAGGTTCCCTCGGGCGAAGCCGTGGCGCGGAGCGTGATGCTGTCGATGATGTAGACCGGATCGGTCATCAGGCCGCGCGTCAGCGAACGCACGGCGGCGATCTGACGGCGATTTGCGGTCAGCGTGTCCACAAGGGTCGATTTGCCCGACGGGAAGGTGAAGAAGAAGCGCGCGTTGGCCTCGGCGTCGCGCAGCACGATGCGCTGCATATAGCGCGTCGTTTCGTCGAGGAACGTGGTCATCGAGGCCACGTTGTAGGTCAGCGTGTCCGACCGGGTGATCCTATACGTGCGGCCGCTCCGGTCCTCGACCTCCCCGGCCAGACAGAGATAGAGTTTCGACGTGTTTTCGTCGGCCTGCACCTGCTCGGTGTAATAATAGTCGATCCGCCCGTCGGGCCGGCAGATCACCGTGTCGAGCCGTGCGTCGGCATAATAGGGATGGCGCACCAGGCGCGCGAAAGCCGCAGGGCTGTTCACGGCCCGCTCGTAATTGCGCCGCAGCTCTCCTTCGCGCAGCATGCCGCGCCGCACCTCCGCCGTATCGAGGGCGTTCAACGCCGCCAGACGGTCGGCGGCATACTCCTTGCGGATGCGGTAATTCTCACGGGCGGCGCTGTCTCCGGTTTCGCGCAGCAGCCCTTCGACCTCCGGACGGCGCAGCCCCGTGTAGGCGAGCCGCCGGCCCGCCAGCGTGCGTATCCCGGCATCGTCGGCCGTATAGACCTCGCCGTAAACGCGCCCCGGATTCTCCGTCAGCGAACGGATGTAAGCCTCGCGTTCACGGCCCCCGTCGACCGGGTATTCGCCCTGCACGCGGGTGTAGATCCCGCCGCCGGGCAGCACGTCGTCGCCCGTATAGGCATGCCGGTAACGCGGCGCAAAATAGTCGTTCAGATGGTCGAACTTGTCGCTGGCATCCGGCGTGTAGGAGGTCCGTTCCCGCACCTTGCGGTCGGTCGCCGTGACGTAGCGGCGCAGCCGGGCGTACTGCCGGCGACGCTCCCCGCGCGTCGTCCATCCCACCTGCCTGTCGAACATCGCCTCCTCGGGCGTCATCCGTTCCAGACGGGCTTCGGCGTCGGCATACTTCGTCCGCTGCTCCGCCACGCGGTCCATATAGCGGGAATAGGCTCTCTTATCGCCGAACCGCTCGAAGTAATCCGCGCTGTCGACGATCCGCCCGAGGTAGTCGTCGTAACGCGCATATTCGCGCCGCTGCATCGTCCTGAAGCGGTCGCCGCTGTAAACCAGCGGATCGAACGCCAGCGTGTCCGCCCCCTTGAGCAGCTGCGGATCGACGACCAGCTGCCAGTTCCGGGCCTGCAATTCCTGCGGGACCGACACGACGAACTCGACGTTGATCTTGCCGTTGCGCTCCACCAGATTGCGGCGGTTCGAGGCCGAAATGACCACCTCGTCGATGGCCACCGACATCATCTTCTCGCCCGACAGCGAATCGACGTCCACGGGCGTAATGAAAAGCTCCGTGCCGTCCTGCTTGCGGTAGGTAATGATCTTCTGGGTGCGGGCCGTATCGGCGGCCTGCGCCACGGGGTTCTGTGCCGACCGGGCCGGGAGGTGCACCCCCACTTCGGGATCGCTCTTGGCCAGTTTGCGGATATTTCCGCACCCGGTCAGGAATGCGCCCGCGGCAAGAACGGCCGCCGCATACCCCATCCATTCGCGCTGTTTCATCATCCGGGCAGGCATTTACTTGCGGGAAACGTCCACCGCACCGTTCACATCGACCGTAAAGACCCGCCTGACGCCGCCGGGCGAGGTCTGAACCTGGCGCAGCACCAGCGTGGCGCCGGCCATCCAGCTCTCGTAGGGCACCTTCATCTCGTAACGGAACACCTGATCGGTCTTTTTATCGGCATTGATCGTCATATAGGGCTGCCGCTCGGCCCAGTAGGCGCCGGAAAGACGGCGGCGGCGCTCCTGCATGTGCTGCTGATAGCGGCCGTTGATGAGGATGTGGGGAAAGAGTTTCACCGACTTGCGGTCGGGGGTGCTCAACTCGGGCAGGATCGTCCAGCTCTGCGAGCGGGTCACGGCCTTGCGCGACACCGATATTTCCAGCACCATGTGCAGCTCGCCGCCGCGTTCGGCCAGCACCTTGCGCGTCACGGCGACATCGCCCACGATCTGGGCGCGGAGCGAAAGCGCCGCAACGAGAAATACGAAAAGGAAGCAGTATTTTTTCATGGGACGCATCGTTTATTTCTTGGAGTTGAACAGGTAGACGAACGTTACGCCGATCTCGGTGGGGATCGGCAGGAAACGCTTGGAGTCGACGTAGGAACTGCGCTTCGGGCCGCTGACCGGCTCGGCATGGTAGCTCAGGCGGGCCAGTCCGGCGCCGGCCGAAAGTTCGAGGTTCCAGTGGGGGCTGACGTAAAACTGGTAACCGATGCTGATGCCCGCGCCGACGAACGAACCTTTGTAATAGTTGGTCTGCAACCCCTTGAATACCTTGTCGCCGATGAACGGAAGCTTGAAGCCGCCGACCTCGAACTTGCCGCCGATGGCGTGCACCCCGAAAAAGAGGCGCGTATACTTCTCGGTCACCCAGTAACGGTACTCGGGGCGGATGAACCAATGCTGGATCTTATTGTCCGAACCGATGGTCCAGGGGTTGTAGTTGGCCGAGAATCCCAGCGTGGAATGCTTCCCGACGGCCACCTCGGCCCCGACATTCGGAGTCGCGGCAGCCCAGTAAAGCAGATTGGTCTTCACAGCCACCTGCTGCGCCGACGCTCCGGCCCAGCAGCACACGGCCAAAAGAAGCGCCGGAAGGATCTTCTTATTCATATTCATAGACACACAAATTGATTCGTGTTTGCACATGTCCGAACCGGCCCAAAAGTCTGTTCCCGTCGCCATTTCAGACAATTAACGGTGCAAAATTGGACATAAAACACAAAAATACATGTATCATATATAGCACACCGAACCTTAAAACACCGAAACGCCCAGGCCCGGAACCGCGGCGTCCGGGCACCTGCACGCGGTTTATTTGGCTTTTCGGCGGAAAATCAGTAATTTTCGCACCTAAAACGCCCTGGCGATGTTGAAATTAACGATTGCAGCACTTGCGGCCATGCTGCTGACCGCATGCGGAAGTCCGGAAAAACGGACCGAAAAGCAACAGAAAAAAACGATTTTGTGCGGCGGCTATACCCGACAGCGGCCCCTCGAAGCGTCCGATCGCGAACTGTTCCGCCGGGCGACGGCCGGCATGACCGGCGTAAGCTACACCCCGGAGAGCGTCGCCACGCAGGTCGTGGCGGGAACCAACTACCGCTTCATCTGCACGGCGAAAACCGCGACGCCCGGCCCCGAAACCTACGAGGCCGAAATCATCGTCTTCCAGCCGCTGCCGGGGCAGGGCGAGGCGAAAATCGCGAAGATCACGCGGTTGTAGCCCCTCCGGCAGCTCTCTGCAAATACTCCTGCAGGATGAGCGCATGGTTCTCCGCCGCATTTTTCGAGGCGTAGAGCAGCGTCACCGTGTCCGCACCTTCGATTCCGCGGACGAACTCCCGCACGGCCTGCGACGCACGCAGCTCGTCGGTGTACCGGCGGCGGAACTCCTCCCAGCGATCCCCGGGATCGGCGTGATACCAGCTGCGCAGTCCGACCGAAGGCGCAAGGTCCCTGGCCCAGACGTCGCAATGCAGGGCGTCTCTGCGTACGCCCCGCGGCCAGAGCCTGTCGACCAGCACGCGGCAGCCGTCGTCCGGCGCCGGCGCTTCGTAAACCCGTTTGATCCGTATCCGTGTCATGGGATTATTCCAAAAAAGGTGAAAAGTTCGATCTGACTCTCTTCCGGGGCTCTCAAACGAACGGCCCGCACTCCCCAACCGGGCATGTCGGACGGGCGATCGACAAACCCGACACCCTTTGCGGCAAGAGCTTCACAGGCATAAAAACGGAAACACTTGCCGTAGTCCCAGACCCGCAAGCTTGCGTTACTCAATTTCATAGTCGGTCAATTTTAGAGACGAGGAACAAAAAGCGGGCCTGAAAGCCCTAAAATGAAGGGCGCCTCCCGGCGCCCTTCCCCATCAAAAATTAACCCTTAAAAATTATCCCCTTTTCGGAAGACTTCCGAGAGATAGTGGTGCAGATAACATAAATCAGCGTCACCTTGTATCACTTCCCGCATCATCAAGTCTTCGTCCTCGGAGATGCCGTTGTCTGAAACCTCGTTTTTGTCAATATCCTCCATAGGCTTTGGTTTTAACTTGCTTGCATTTATATAACGCAACCCATTCGGGAATATTGTGCGGGGTCAGCTCAAGATCAGATTTTTTTCTTTGATCATCCGCCGCAGGTTGATCAGCGCATAGCGCATGCGCCCCAGCGCCGTGTTGATGCTCACGTCGGTCTGTTCGGCGATCTCCTTGAAGCTCAAGCCCGAGAAGTAACGCATGATCACCACCTCGCGCTGCTCGGAGGGCAGCAGTTCGACCAGCGCACGCACGTCGCGTTCGATCTGCTCGCAGACCATCGAATCCTCAACCGTACGCTCGGACAGCTTCAGCGTCCCGAGCACGTCGTAGCCGGCTTCGGCCTCGCTCACGGATTTGTTCTGCCGCTGTGCGCGGAAGTGGTCGATCACCTGGTTGTGCGCGATGCGCAGAATCCACGAAAGGAACTTTCCGTTATCGGTATAACGGCCTTCGTCGATCACACGGACGGCTTTGATAAACGTCTCCTGGAAAATGTCATCGGCCACATCACGGTCCTTGACCATCATGTGGATGTAGTCCTTCACCCTGCGGCTATGGCGTTCGATGAGTTTGGATATGGCACTACGGTCACCTGAAAGGTAGTGATTAAGCAATACCTGGTCACTTAATACTTGCACGTTCATACTCTTGTCTCCTAATTAGTTACTAAGAGTAGATTTCTTTCCCGATAGGCGATCCTTTTTTTAGTTGTCTGATGTCGTTACAATTCCTTGTTCGGGCCTTGAAAACATCGGAGTTTTCGGAGGCTTTACGTTGACAAGATAAGCACTTTTTCCGAAAATACCAAATTTTTCTACTCCGCCGGCAATATTCCGGCACATTTTTTCCGCCCGAAACAAACAAAATCCGTGCCAGAAACATCCCGTATGCGAACAAAATGAAGGCCCGCGCCTCCGGCGAACCGGCAAAAGCGGCCGATGAGATTCCGCCCGGCCGCGCCCCGCTATTTCAGCGGCTCCACATGAATGGCGATCATCGTGCCCTCGCCGAAGCGGGCGCGCAGGCGGCGTTCGATGTCGACCGTCAGGGCGTGGGAGCGCGCCACGGTCATCGCCCCGTCCATGCGGACGTGCACTTCGACGGCAATCGCGGCCCCGATGCGGCGGGTCCGCAGGTTGTGCGGCTGACACACCTCGGGATCGGCCGTCACGATGCGCAGAATCTCCTCCTCCACGTCGGCCGGAAGCGAACGCTCCAGCAGCTCGTTCAGCCCCGTGCGGACCAGATCGAAGGCCACCTTGAAGATGAACACCGCCACGACGAGCGCCGCGATGGGGTCGGCGATACGCCACTTCTGGCCCAGAAAATAGGCGCAGGCGATGCCGACGAGCGTCCCCAGCGACGACAGGGCGTCGCTGCGGTGATGCCAGGCATTGGCCACGACGCTCGGGCTGTCGACCGCACGGCCTTCACGGACGGTGTAGCGGTAGAGAATCTCCTTGACGACGATCGACACCCCGGCCGCCACGAGGGCCACCAGCCCCGGCCGGGGCAGCAGTCCGCCGTCGACCACGATGCGGATGTCGCGGATGCTGCCGGCGAGAATCCCGGCCCCCACGATCCCCAGCGCGAGGCTTATGATGATCGTGGCGAGGGTTTCGTACTTCCCGTGGCCGTAATCGTGGCCGTCGTCCCGGGGCTTGGCGGAAATCCGCGCGAAGGCGATCACCACCACATCCGTCGCCAGGTCGGAGAACGAATGGACGGCATCGGCCACCATCGCTCCGCTCCGCCCGACGATTCCGGCGGCAAGTTTCAGCACAGACAGCACCAGGTTGACCACGAACCCCACAAAGGTCACGCGGTAGATTTTACGTTTCCGGATTTCCGCTTCGCTGGACATAGGCTCAAAAGATTGAAATTCAAAAATACGCTTTTTTTTCGATTATCACGAAACTGAATTTAACCGAAATGCGGCTCCTAAACTATTTTTGATTTTAGAGGAGCAGGTTTGCGCTTAACCGAAGTGCGGCGCAGATGGGTAGTACTTCGGTACGTCCCATTTGCGCCACACGAGAGCAAGTGCAAAAATGCCCTATAAAATCGAAAATCAATAGCTGCGGGCGAACAGCACTCGACGATGCGACGGCCTGCCGGAGAAGACGCAGACGCCCTCTTCGTCGACTGCATCGACCGGAATGCAGCGGATCGTGGCCTTCGTGGCCTCCTTGATCGCCACCTCGGTCTCCACCGTGCCGTCCCAGTGCGCCGAAAGGAAGCCCCCCTTCTCGTCGAGCACCCGCTTGAACTCCTCCCACGTGTCGACCTTCGTAATCATCGACTCGCGGTAGGCGAGCGCCTTTTTATAGATGTTTTCCTGAATCTCGGCCATCAGCCCCTCGATACGTTCCACAAGCCCCTCCTGCGAAACGGTCTGCTTCTCAAGCGTGTCGCGGCGCACCAGCTCGATCGTGCCGTTCTCCAGATCGCGTCCGCCCATGGCCAGCCGCACGGGCACGCCCTTGAGTTCGTACTCGGCGAACTTGAATCCCGGACGCACGTTGTCCCGGTCGTCGATCTTCACGCTGATGCCTTTGTCGCGCAGCTCTGCGGCAATCGCCCCGAAGCGGGCGCAGATCTCGGCGAGCTGCTCGGGGGTCTTGTAGATCGGCACCATCACCACCTGGATCGGGGCGAGTTTCGGAGGCAGGACCAGACCGTTGTTGTCCGAATGGGCCATGATCAGCGCACCCATCAGACGGGTCGAGACGCCCCACGAGGTCGCCCACACGTATTCGAGCTTGCCCTCCTTGTTGACGTACTGCACGTCGAACGCCTTGGCGAAGTTCTGGCCCAGGAAGTGCGACGTACCGCTTTGCAGCGCCTTGCCGTCCTGCATCAGCGCCTCGATGGTGAGCGTGTCCTCGGCGCCCGCGAAACGCTCGTTGGGCGACTTGTGGCCCACGACCACGGGCAGCGACATCCACTCCTCGGCGAATTTCTGGTAAACGCGGATCATCTTTTCGGCCTCCTCGACAGCCTCCTCGCGCGTGGCGTGCGCCGTATGGCCCTCCTGCCACAGGAACTCGGCCGTACGCAGGAACAGGCGCGTGCGCATCTCCCAGCGCACGACGTTGGCCCACTGGTTGCAGAGGATCGGCAGGTCGCGGTAGGACTGAATCCAGTTCTTATAGGTGTTCCAGATGATCGTCTCCGACGTCGGGCGCACGATCAGCTCCTCTTCGAGCTTGGCGTCGGGATCGACCACGACGCCCTTGTCCTCGGGATCGTTCTTCAGACGGTAGTGCGTCACCACGGCGCACTCCTTGGCAAATCCCTCGACATGGTGGGCCTCCTTCGAGAAGAAGGATTTGGGGATGAAGAGCGGGAAATAGGCGTTCTGGTGTCCCGTATCCTTGAACATCTTGTCCAGCGCAGCCTGCATCTTCTCCCAGATGGCGTAGCCGTAGGGTTTGATGACCATACATCCGCGGACGGCGGAGTTCTCCGCAAGTCCCGCCTTCACGACCAGGTCGTTATACCACTGCGAGTAGTTCTCGTCGGACTTCGTGAGATCTTTCAGTTCCTTTGCCATATCTCTAAATCTTTAATTTTGCATTTTATCCGGCAAAATTAAAGATTTTAATTAAAAATTAAGAATTAAAATCAAGAATTATGGATACCATCTGAAAAAAGCTCCCTTTGCAGAGAGCTTTTCTGAAAATCGCCGACAGATCAGAAGCGGAATCCGAGCGTCAGCGCCACGTTATGACGGTTGATGTCGGTCGAATAGAGGGCGCTCTCGGTGTACCCGACCTTGTCCTCGGCATAGAACAGGTAGTAGTCCGACAGTTTCGACGACACGTACTGATAGGCCAGGTCGAGCAGCACGCCCCGGGACAGGACGAATCCCACGCCTGCGCCGTAATAGGTCGTCTGCTTGATGACGGGCGATGCCGGCGGAAACTCATCGTCCCGGACCATCGAATCGCTGTAACCGAAGCCCGCACGCAGCGACAGCACCGGCAGGGGTTTGAACTCGGCGCCCACGCGCACGATGTTCGAAGCCTTGAAATTCTGACGGAACGAATCGTTGTACCACGACTGCGAATCCAGCCCCGAGGGGTTGTCCTTGATGCGGATTCCGTTATACCAGTCGCGCTCGTAGTCGACCGAAATCACGCCCCGCTCGCCGAACGTGTACGATGCTCCGAACATCAGCCGCGTCGGCGAGACGAACGACCAGCCGTTGGGTCCGTCGTCGACCAGCAGCGGCGAGGTCATATTGGGATCGTTCGCCGTGGAAATGTATCCATCCTTGTCGGGCTTCACGTTCGGATCGGTATCGTTGTTGGCATAGGCCAGTCCGGCCGCCGCGCTCTGGAATTTCCGGTCGAGCGAATAGTAGGTCGGGGTGTGGATCGCCGCGCCGAGACGCAGGTTCGCCGTCGGACGATAGACGATGCCCGCCTTGAAGTTGACGCCCGTGCCGTCCACGATCACGCTCTGGTTGAGTTTCCAGCGCAGCAGCTGATAGTCCAGCCCGGAATTTCCGAAATCGGGCGTGTTCTGGCTCGGCGTATCGTAGAAATACTCCTCGACATAGTCGATGTACTTGCGCTGGTAGACGCTCTGGATGCCCAGCGACGCACCGATGTAGATTTTATTGTTGATATTGGCGCCCACCGACAGCACATACTCGCCGATCGAGCCTTTGCTCCGCAGCATCGTGTAGTGGTCGACGCCCGCATTGTTCCCGACCCATGTCGGTTTCCACGTCCCGGGATCGTCGGGATCGGTCTGGTCGATCAGAAACCCGCGGTAAGCCAGCGCAGCGTTCCAGTACTCGGGGGCGAAGTTGTTCCAGTTCCAGTCGCCCGAGCCGCCTCCGTTGTAGAAGTCGTTCTTCGAGAGGTTGCTCCAGTTCAGCTGACGGGCATAGGCGTCGCCGATGGTCGCGGCCTGGTTCTGCCGCACGAACCCATAGTCGTAGTTGAAATCGGCAATGCGGTTGTAGCCGAAGCCGACATTGAGGCTGATGAGCGAGCGCGAACCCTCGTAAGCGTTGATCACGACACCGATGTTGGCCATCGAAAAGCGGTCGCGCGAATTGCGCCCGTACTCCGGAGCGTTGCCCTTGCTGCGCGCGAAGGACATCATCGGCGTGATCGAAATGTCGCCGTGGCGGTACATGCCCAGACCCGCCGGGTTGATCGACATCGACGAGAGGTCGGCGCCCAGCGAGGTGAAAGCCCCCGCCATGGCCATGGCGCGCGCCGTGCCGAAGTTGAACTGCGTCTGCGAGAGTTCGATCATATCGGTCGGCATCAGCAGGTCCTTGTCCATCAGAAGTCCGCCCCATTGCTGAGCCGAAGCCCCGGCCGCCGTCGCGGCGGCCGCAAGCGTGATTATCAGTCGTTTCATAGTCGTTTGCACATTAAGAAAGTCAACCGTTAACGTCCGCCGGAGTTCCGGTAGCTGCCTCCCGAAGAGGTCGTACCCGACCCGCCGCGCGAACCTCCGCCGTAACTGCCGCCCGACGAAGGCGAACTGCCGCGGTTGTAGGACGACGAACTGCCGCTGTTATAACTGTTGCCCCGGTCGTAGGTGTTGCCGCCGGAGTTACGGTAGCCGTTATCGTTGTATCGGCTGCCGCCGCGCGACGAGCTGCCCGAATTATAGCGTCCGCCGAACGAGTTCCGCCCGCCGCTGTTGTCGCGCACGCCGAAGGTGTTCCGGCCGCCGCTGCTGCCGCCGCGCATCGACCCGGTCGATTTCGAGCCGGAACGCGATCCCACGCCGTAGCGGGTTCCCGAAGGCGACGTGTAGGGATTGGGCCGGCGCACGATGTTCGACTGATAAGGCCGTCCGTGCCAGCCCGGCCCCCATCCGGGACCATGATGATGCCCGTGCCAGCCCGGCCCCCAGCCCCAGCCCGGTCCGTACCAGGGGTCGTACCACGAACTGTACCACGGTCCCCAACCGGGTCCGTACCAGGGATTGTGCCACGAGTTCCACCCGAAGCTCCAACCCCAGCTGCCGAACGAGAAGCTCGGGCCCCAAGGCCTGTTCCACCCGTAGTACCACGGATCGGAGTAGATCACCGTGCCCCACGATCCGAACATCGAGGTGATGTACTTGGGTTCCACCCACACCTGGTCGCCCATGACCACGATGTTGTAAAACGCCGGGTCGTAGGCCGACACGTAGTTGAAGGCCGAACCGTAGCGGGCATTGATGTAGCTCGACGGCATCTTGTAGGTCGGCGACTCGAATCCGCGCAGGCGGCGCGCGTAAGCGCTTTCATAGTCGTCGGCCAACACGCTCTCGTAAGGATTTGCGTCCGCAGAGCGGTATTCGTAATAGCTATTCTCCGCGGCAGCGGCCTTCGCCTCGGCGATCCGCGCCTCCCATTCGGCCCTGCGGGCTTCGGCGGCAGCGCGCTGCGCCTCGGCCTCGGCCTGCTTCCTGCGGGAGATCTCCGCGCGGTCATGCACGGCGTAGAGATCGTCGGAAGCATACCCCGCCGAGGCGTAGTAAGCCGACGAGCAGCTTGCGAGGCCTGCGGACAGGATGACGGTTCCGAATAAAATTTTCAACTTTTTCATAGCGCACGTAATGTTTGCGTTAGTTCTTCAGGTACCAAACGAAAACCGTACCGATTTTAGTATCGTTTTTCTTTATAAACGGCCGCGCACGGAAAATACTGCATGCGCGAAGCGGGTCCGTCCGTTTGCAAAGATACGAACCGGCGAAAGCAAAAGCAAACTTGCCTGCATTTTGCCGCGCGGGCGTATCTTCGACGAAGTCAAAGATACGAATAATTCCGGAAAAGTGGCAGAAACAGGGCCTCCGGAGGCGTTTTTTCAACCAAATGTGATTTTTTTCCGCACGAAAATGTGCGAAAATAAAAAATATGCCTATATTTGCAGTCCCAAAACAACGGTTTTGGATCGGGAGAACGGGGCAAGCCCTTCTCCCGCGACCAAAAAGGAGAGGTGCCGGAGTGGTCGATCGGGCCGCACTCGAAATGCGGTGTACGGGCAACTGTACC
>ERZ836939.1850-NODE-1850-length-22689-cov-6.515198_pt1 | contig 22689 bp, 15 predicted proteins | sample MGYA00519912_ERZ836939 | MGnify/ENA primary metagenome ERZ836939 (study PRJEB31850, sample SAMEA3708810) | human gut metagenome | biome: human gut; feature: human-associated habitat; material: faeces | place: China | collected 2014 ...
TCATCCCCAATTCCGGCGACGGTATTGTGAACAGCATCGCCCGCCGCTGCGGTCGTGAGCTTGGCTTTACCAAAAATATTTTTGACTGCGGTTGTGTTGCTGTTTCCCTGCTTGTCGGTGCGTTCTTCGGCGATCCGCTGCTCGGCATCGGCTTAGGTACAGTCATTTCAATGCTTGGCGTCGGTCGCGTTGTGGCTGCCTTTAACCATCTTTGCAAACCCGCCATAACCCGTGCCGCGGGGTTGGAGAAAGTTGTACGTAAATAAATTTTGCATTGGCAATATAGCGAACTCAAATTCTAAAGTGAATCAAAACTGATTCACTCTGGAGCATATACGAGTTTGTATGCGTATCCGCTTTGATTACCCCCGCTTTGGGCTGGAACATGTTTCGCTAGCATAGCGTTTGGATATCCACAAACGCATTTCTGGGGTGTCCCCCAGACCCCCTGAGGTCGCTCTGCGTCAATAAAAAAGGCAAGCCGCAGAATAAAACGGCTTGCCTTCTATTTTGAAAAGTGTAAGTTTTTTACCTTGGTGTCTCGCGCACAACCACCTACCGCATATTCCATGACGCGAGTTTCCCGGCGTTCCACATTGGAAACCGCCTGCTGGTGCAACGGAGCGATTTGCTCAACTGATTGGACGGTCAAAAGGTCAATAAAACCCAAAACGAGAACCCGAAGATTGTCGGGTCTGGTGAATAGCTTTGTCCGCAGACTTGTGGTAGTCTTTGTGCTGCGAAAGGAGACGATACACCGTGAAAGACACAACCCACAAATCCACCCGCCGCGGCCACAACGAGGGCAATATCCGCCAGCGCACAGACGGACGCTGGGAGGTGCGCCTGTCCGCCGGTATAGACTACCGGACCGGCAAGCCGAGGCGTACCTCCACCTGCTGCAACACCCGGCAGGAGGCCATTGCCATTCTGCAGCAGCAGGCGCACGAAGTCCGCACACAGGGCTGGCGCGACCCGATGTCGGTGACCCTTGGCGAATGGTACGAGTATTGGCTGGATACCTACATGAAGGATACCATCAAGCAATCCACCTATGTCAGCTACCGCAGTTACTTAAACAAACACTTTTGTGTGCTGGGGAAAATCCTGCTTAAAAAGCTGGAACCGCACACCTTGCAGGAGTTTTACAACTACAAATTCCGCGAGGAAGGCTTATCCCCCAAGACCTTGCGCAACTACCACATGGCATTACATAAGTGCTTACAACAAGCTGTAAAAGAGCATCTACTGGTCTATAATCCCTGCGATGCCGTGACCCTGCCCAGCGGCGAGAAGCCCGAAATCAGCGTATTTACCAACGACCAGCAGCGGGCGCTGGTTCAGGCCAGCTACCGCCACCGCTACGGCGTGTTTATCCGCTTAGACTTGTGTACCGGATTACGCATGGGGGAGTTGCTGGCACTAAAGTGGGAGGACATCGACTTTTCTACCGCGCAGCTTCATGTCAGGCGCACGATTAACCGCCTTGCCAAGTACGAAGCCCATGACGGCGAGAACAAGACCGAAATTGTATTCGGCACACCCAAAACGAAAAACTCCCGCCGCACGATTCCGCTGACCCGCACAATGGCAGACGAGCTTGCCCGTTGGAAACAACAGCAAGCGCAGGACAAGATTCGGGCAGGGGATAAGTACACCGACGATGGCTTCATCGTCACCAACGAGTTTGGACACTACTTTGAGCAGAAAACCTTCAAGGATTACTACGACCGCCTGTTGAAGGATGCCGACATCGGGCACTTTACCTTCCACGCCCTGCGCCACGCCTTCGCCACCCGCGCACTGGAGCGCGGCATGGACTACAAAACACTGTCGGCAATTCTGGGGCACTATTCTGTAGCCTTTACTATGGATACCTATGTCCACAGCATAGATGAACACAAGCGCAACGAAATGGACAAGATGAACGATATGTTCGGTGTACAGTATAATATCTCGGTAGAGAACCAGCCTTACCCGGTGCTGTGTACAATCGCAGCAGACAGCTGCACCGCCCATGTTCCTGACTTTCCAAAAATTGAAGTGCAGACCCCTACATTGGATGCCGCCCTGCTGGAAGTCAAGCAGCAAATCGAAAAAGCCCTGCGCCAGTACAAGAACCCGCCCATTCCCACCAAACAAGACCAAATCGTAGTGCCAACCAACAGCGTACTAGTACTCGTCAAAGCAGGGTAACGCCACTGAATAGTTTTCAACACCACCCAGTGCGTCTGTTGAAATTCTCAGCAGACGCACTATCTTGTGTTTACTTTAGCGCTCTTATATGCTATAATCAAAGCGTAAAAGTAAGGTGAACCACATGACAAAATTTGAACAGCTTGATTCCATGCTGGAACAAGGGAACGGCTATATCACAACCCGCGCGGTTACGGCGCAGGGCATCTCAAAGCCCTACTTTGCCGAATACGCCCGCAGCCGAGAACTGGAGCGTGTCGCGCATGGCGTATACCAATCACGCGATGCATGGCCGGATGATATGTATGTTCTCCACCTGCGCAACAGCAATATCATTTTTTCCCACCAGTCGGCGTTGGCGCTCCACGGTATGATGGAGCGCGAGCCGCACCACATCTATGTTACGGTCAAACAGGGTTACAACGCCACACATCTGCGCAAGCAGGGCGTGATTGTGCATACAGTTTCCCCGGAGATTTTCACACTGGGGCTGACCTCTGCCACTACCACTTTTGGCAATACCGTTCCCACTTATGACCGTGAGCGCACACTCTGCGATGTCATTCGCCAGCGGGGTGCTATGGATGTGCAAACCTACCAAACTGCCATCCGCGAGTATATGCTGCACGGTCACAAAAACCTGCCTCATCTCATCCGGTGCAGCCGCGCACTAAAAGTTGAGGATGACGTAAGACGATACTTGGAGGTGTTTTTACTATGATCAAGACCTCACGACAGTTGAAGGATAAAATCAAAAATCTGACGCACGGCGATAGTCTGAAGTCGCAGACTCTGCTGCGTACCTACATGATGGAACGCTTTTTAGAGCGTCTCGCCGTTTCCCAATACAACAGCCATTTTGTACTGAAAGGCGGGATGCTGGTGTCCTCAATGGTCGGCCTCCAACAGCGTGCCACGATGGACATTGATACCACCGTAGTCGCTTTGCCGCTGACATTGGAGGACACTACACGGACGATTCAAGAAATCGTCAATATCGACTTGCAGGACGGCGTGGTTTTCAGCATTACCAATGCAGAAAGCATTATGGAAGAACATGACTATCCCGGCTTGCGTTTCACGCTGATTGGTACGCTTGACGGTCTGCGGCAGAAAGTGAAAATTGACATATCCACCGGCGATGCCATCACTCCGCAGGCCATTGAATATCGGTATCCGCTTATGTTTGAGAACCGCAGTTTGCAGATTATGAGCTACAACCTCGAAACGCTGCTTGCCGAGAAACTGGAAACCATCATGTACCGTGGCACAAGCAATACACGGATGCGCGATTTTTACGACATTTATATGCTAACTGGGAAACCCGGCATTGCAATCAACGACGCGACCTTGTATCGTGCATTCCTCGCAACCAGCAACACACGCCGCACGACTGGATTTATCCCGCAATTTGCAGCCATCCTTGAATCCGTAGAATCCAATGGCGAAATACAGAAAATTTGGAACAAGTTCTGCAAGGACAACGATTATGTCCTCGAACACGACTGGCACAAAATCATGGCATCCGTAAAAATCATGGAAAACCGGCTAGAGCAGCAGCGAGAACGAGCAAGGCGTTCACACGCACTGGAACGCTGACCGCACCTATATTTACCTGCCAACTGCGCAAGATTTATCCACAAAAAGCGCCCCGGCTGTTGAAAATTCCAGCAGTCGAGGCGCAGTCATTTTTTCGTTTTGGGGTCATTTTGGGGTCAAAGTGACCGAAAAGTGACCACTTTTTTCCCAGACAAAGAAAAAGCTCGTTGAAACTCAACGTTTCAACGAGCTTTTGTTGTCTGAGTGTGACAAAAAAGATACCCGGCAATTTCAGAAATAAAAAATCAAAATTTCAAAAATCTTTTACTGTTTTTCTACTTTGGTCTTATTGTTCCCTTTATTCCGAAAATTTCATAAGTACTTTCTTGTCCAATTGGTACTTTTCCTTATTCTTTTCCATTTTATAAAGAGTCACTTTTTCTTTCTCGCAATATTCCCTCACACTCTTTTCAAAGTCACTCTCTGCCCTACACCCCAAAGTAATAGATGTCGGTCGTATCATTTCCAACAAAGCACCCTTATCGGCTTTGTTCCATCGCGTCCCGCAGGCTGCTTCGTCCCGAATTATACGCCATTCTTTCTCGTAACTCCATTCAGGCGATTTTGTAGTAACACTCTCGACAAAAAATTTCATGGTATCTCGTCTCAAATCTTCTGATATTAACGAATTTAGGCTGACCCTTTCATCCGTATATATAACAGGAATCGGAGAGAACTTTAATTGCTCTGATATTTGTAACAGTTCGTATTCAACGCACATTCCTTTATGGTTATTCGCATAATGCGCCCACATAAGTAACGATGAATCCGATTCGCTTAAGCAAGATATTCCTGTCGTCTGTTTAGTTTCTTCAAATGTTCCCTGTAAATAATCAATTTGCTTATGTACATCACTTTTTAGTTTTATCCACATTGGACTTCCTTGGCGGATTCTGCGTCCTTGAGGATCTGCACTTAAAAAGCTCTCAAAAATGGCTTTCTCATTAATTGAAACATCACAGTCAAAAACGTCGTTAAAATTGCATGGTGCAGAATACCACATTTCATGATTTTTAATTGCGTCCATATTCAACGGGTTTTCCGAATAATACTTGTACAGATATTTCGGGGCAGCACAATAATAAAATTCTCCGATTTTTGCATACAGCGTATCACGGGTCTGCCCTGTTTCCGTCAATGCGGTGATAATTAGTGTCCGTAAGGTACGATTATCCTGTTCTCGCTCATCAATTGGCACGACCATACTCCTTTTCAGGTCAGAAAATTTCTTAACGCTGCCTATAGTCTCTTTACTCTATGCAATTATTCTTCCGCCGCTTCAAGTTGCAGCAGTCTGTGATCCTCTGTCAGCACCTTCATCTGGCTAATTGCAATAGCATTAAGTTTTGCCAGCCTTTCTGCCTGCGGCATTCCCTCATTGATCAATTTCTGTTCCTCGAACGACCAACTTGTCCATCCCTGTTACCTCGTAGTCAAATCATCACTTTTTCTTCAGTATAGCATACTTTTTTCTTCATGTCGAGATACTTTTCTCTCCTCCTTTGCTATACTGGAATCCTCACACTATTTTAGCAAAGGAGTTCACCAATGGGCAAAAAGCATTACTCGCAATCTATCAAAGATGAAGCCGTTCTTTTCTACGAGCTCGGTCACTCATTCGCGGAAACACAAGCCAAGTATGGCATGGCTGAAAGCACATTCTTTACATGGAAGCAGAAATTTGATAAGGCACACCCCCTGCATGAAGCCATTACCACCAACCGAACAACCTGCCACAAATCCAAGCGCCACCTTGAAAAACTTGCGCTGGAATTAGAGGTCCTTCGGCAGTGTCCGTGCGGCAGTAAAGCCTCCATCGACGAAAAAGTAGCTGCTGTTAATGCATTGTGCGGGCGCTATTCCATCCACGTTTTATGCGACGCACTAAGCCTACCGCGCGGAACTTACTACAACCGTAAGCGGCGCGAGGGGCAACGGACTTCTTATGAGATAAATGATGAAAAGCTGAAGCCTCTGATTCGTCAAATCTTCCACGACAGTAAGAACCGTTTTGGCAGAAAGCCAATTCATCACAAACTTGCAGAACTAGGCTGCAAAGTCAGTGAAAAGCGCATCGTTCGTCTTATGAAGGAGATGGGATTATCCGTTGCAAAACCGCGCTACAAGGCCGAGCATCAAAAAAGTCTGCCGCGTGCTTATTTCAGAAATTTGTTAGCACGCCAATTTGACCAGCCTCAGCCCAATCTAATTTGGGTCAGCGACATCACCTATATCAAAGTGCTCGACCAATATTACTATATCTGCGTGGTGCTGGACCTGTTCTCACGGCGTATACTTTCGTACAGCATATCGGATTCCATCAACACAGCTCTTACGCTTGCTGCTTTTGATGACGCTTTCCAGTCTCGGGATCCCCCGCAAGATCTGATGTTCCACAGTGACCAAGGCGCACAGTATACATCCTACATTTTCCGCGCACATTTAAAAGAGCTTCATATAAAGCAATCCTTTTCCACACCCGGCACACCTTACGACAATTCCGTCTGCGAGTCGTTTTTCCACACGCTGAAAAAGGAGGCGCTTTATCACCACCTGTATGGCACACCGCAGGAACTGCAAGCCGTTCTGGACGAATATATCAATTTCTACAACAGCCAACGCCCGCATAGAAAACTAAACATGAAAACGCCGAACCAATATGAATCGGCGTTCTATTCTGGCTGCTTATAAAAAGAAAAGTTCCCACCTTCAAACCGGAGTTACCGGGTTCAAAAGTGGGAACCTATTCAATGGTTGCGGAGACAGGACTTGAACCTGCGACCTCCGGGTTATGAGAAATCTAAGATTTGTGCATTACAGTGCTGTTTTGTTGGGTTTGGTGGTATTGCGTACCAAGGCTCAGAACGGGTTTTATCCCATGTGTACAAAAAGGTGCTACACCGTGCTGAACCGTTTCAAACCCTTTTGGGGGCAGTTTTGGGGGCAAATTCGTGAGACTGATTCTCATACGCACCGATTAAATACATGCGCAGCTTTGGTCTCATTGAGAAACATGAATACGAGCATCACTGGGTTCTTGCCAGTGAAAAGCCCTACGAATCCGTATATAAGTTTTACCCTCTAGCAAGAAGTTGTACACAAGCACTACTCCGCGGCACTCCCGCACACCGCCCCTGCCGCCGCGAGAAACGCCCCGGTTTGCGGGAAATCGCAGCCTATCGGCGCGGTGTACCGCCCAGCCAAATACCGCCCCAAAATCCCCGCTTTCCGGGGGATTTTTTATTTTACCACAAAGGCTTTTACCTAAACTGGATTTTCCTGTACAGGTAAATCCAACACAAATAAATACTAAATAAATAAAATACTAAGATACTATCGTATCCTATCCGTAAAACACAAAAAGTAGGATTTTTCCCACTGTGGTTTTGCTGCGATTCGTACAACTTAACACCAGCGAGTACAACTTACGATTGCACACAGTTGCTATCATGCGATATAATTTATTTGTCCACTTCGTCAAAGGACGTCCTTCAAGACTTTTTCAGTTAGATAACGGTAAAAGTCGTTGTATTTTTCCTGCGGAATTGGTAGGAAAATCGTCATAACGACAAGGGCATGACCGCGATTTTCAGCGTGGTAGGGCGGGTGTATATGTGGGAAAGGATTCTCGGCAAAGCCACAGCGCTCATAAAACATTTTGCGGCGGCAGACAATCGCATCCATCGACGGATCGATTTCCAAAATCAAAGTCTTGCCGCATTCCGCCAGCAGATCCAACGTCCGCTGCCCATAACGATGGTTTCGCAGAGCCTGCAGAATGTAAAAATGCTAGATATACAGATACTCTGCAGTTTCCCGATACAGCGCAAGACCAACAAATAGTTTGCCGTCACACACCGGCGCAAAGTTGTAATCTCCATCCCCTAAAATACGCTCCTGCGACGGTGTTTCGCGCTGCTCATAGGGCGGGAAGCTTTTTTATACAGTGCCATCGTCTGCGTATACATCGGGTGTGCGGCAGAGGTCACACGTTCTAATCGCATACATTCGTTCCCCATACTTCCAGTTGTGTCAGCGCCGGGAATGGGCTGGGGTCGTCGGCCTTTTTCAGGTTGTCCAGCATCAGACTTGTGATGACGAATCCGCCCAAATCAAAGCTCTGCCCCTTGCCCTCGGGGGATTTTTTCAGCGTAAGGATCCGTGTATTTCCGTTTGAAAGCGTGACTCTCACGCTTTTCCACCACGCATCGTGGGGAAAGTCCGCGCGGGTCGTCAGCACCAATGTATCTGCTCTGACCGGGCGGCCGAATTCCAGCGTCAAGCACGCTCCCGGATCACGGTTGATGCCCCAGCTTTGGTAAGGGTAGGCGCCGTGGCTTTCTGGGCAGATGATGCCATCAATGGCATTGCGGGCGGCAAAAACCGCTTCCCTCCGCGTTTCCACATTGGCCCATGTGTGGGGGTAGCATGACGTATTGCCGTGGCAGTCATAACCGTTGCGGGCCAGATTGCGCGGTGCTGCGATCTCCTCAGTCCGCGCGGACCGTGCCGACAGATAGTGCATCGGTCCGGAAAAAGCTCGCGGGCTGTAACTGATTCGCGCTTCCGCAAAGGGAATTTCCAGCGTGAAAGAAGTTTCTTTCATGTAGACAAATTCCTCATTCATGGCATCGTCCAGCCGGATGACATAGTACCCCGATTCCGGCACGGTCATGGTAATACTATCGCCGGGTGCGTAGGCTGCCGGGTAGACAAGGTGGTTGCAGGCTTGCGCCAGTGTTCTGTCTCCGTTTGTGATTTTAAGCAATATATCGTTCATTCTTTCTCTCCAATTCTCAGAGTGACAGTGAATGGATGCTCGGCGGGCAGGGTCAGCACTACCGATTGAAAACCACCTACCGGGTTGAACAGGCGGCGAAAACGGACGGGTGTGCCGTACTCCGGCGGCAGGGTCAGTGGGCGGTCCGCCTGCACGGTTAGGGCAGCGGGACCGCTGCCGATGCGCACGGTGTTGGCATCCTGCCACGCAACATTTTCCCCCTCCGGCGAGATGACGGGCAGGATAAACCTTGCGTCCGCGTCCTCACTTTGACCCGTCACGGTAACTTTTCCCGGCATTACGGAAACGGCAAAATCGTACCGTCCGGCGGCGTCTTGGGCCGCAGTGCGCAATCTGCCGCCTGCACTCGTCTCATTTTCGCCCACGGTTAAGGCAGCAGTCAAATCGTTGCTGCTGCAATAGATTTTACCATCGCGGCGCAGCTCGATGCGCGGCGTGGTGCAAATGTCAAACTGCCAGCGCGGCATCTGCATATTGTTCGGCTCGTTCTGGCGGTAAGGGTCCATACTGCCCGCCAGCACCGGACCGCGGGCGGCGTGCCACAGCAGTGACACCATACCGCCCGTGGGGTGACCGCCGGGCAGGTATTCATAGTCATACCCTGTCACAGTCGCGCGCCAGTTGCCTTGCGCGATGCGAACCGTATCGATGGTGGGATAATACCGTGCTCCAGCCGCAGTCTCCGATGGCAACTTGGGCAGCGCCGCCGGGGACTGCCAGCCATCATGCACAAGTGCCGCCACGGACTTGGCATGGCAGAATGTGTGGTGGATGCAAGCGGGTTCCCCTGCTGTTATATACATCGATCCGCCGTACAAAAGACCGTCATGGGTGCATCGCTTCAGCAATTCCAGATTTTTCTGCACAGCGGCGGCAAACACCGGGTCATGGCGGCTCAGGGCCGCAAAGCCCGCAAGGCATCCATCTGAGGTGCGGCTGCCCCACCAACACCACTTGTAACTGCGGCTGCCGAAGCTATTATCCCACCCGCCGTCGGGCAGCATAAAGTTGAGGTGCTCCCGTGCGGTGCGCAGCACAGCGCGGCCTACATCCTCATCCCCGGTCAGTTCAGCGTACAGAATCAGCGCAGGCAGCGATTCTTCCGCATTATAACCAAGATCCACCGGGCGGCAGTTCTTGGGCGTTACGGCTGTCATAGGGTGACCTTCGCCGTACAAAAGACCGTCCGCCGTGATGTGTGTCACGGCAAAATCCGCCAGCTGCTTTGCTTTGGCTGCGAACGGCTCCTCACCCAAAAGGCGCGCGGCCAGTGCCATTGTGTAGGCGCAGGTGATGGGATAGTTGACATTGCCGCCGATTCTTTCAATATTTTGGCAGAGATACTCCGCCATCTCGGCAAAGCGGGCTGTCCATGCATCGCGGTCTGCAGCGGGCAGCTTGTCCCCGTACCAGAGCAGCGTTTCACCCAAGGCGTTTGCATAAAATACCGTGATGCCGTTCCAATTACTGTTCGTGTCATTGTTCATGCTGCCGTCGGGGCGGCGCATATTAGCCGACCATGCGAACAGCTTTTCCGCCGCATGCAGGCAGCGCTCGTCGCCGTCGGTCTGCCACTGGGTCACCAGCGGCAAAATCGCATCGGCACTGCGGCCATGTACCCGCATACAGGCAGGACAGAGCAGCCCGCCGTCCAGCCGAGTATCGCCTGTATCGTACAGCTGATATTTCAGCATCGCGTCGCACCAGCGGCGCAGCAGAGCTTTGTGCATGGTTCATCCCTCCGGATCAATACGAATCGTGCGGCCATCCGCGCAGGAGATCTCGATTGCATTGCCTTTGCGCGTAGCAAAAGGCTTGCCTGCGAAACCGCCGTGTTCATCGGAATCCGCCGGGCGGGCGTAGAAAGCGTCCACCAAAATATGCGTACCGGGCTGCAAGGTGGCTTTCAAATAGGGCACAGCGCAGAGGTTTGCCATCAAGTTCGTGTTGGGGAAGGTGCGCACAAACTCGGTCTGTGCACCGCCCAGCAGACTGACCGCCGCCGTGCAGCCCCACGGCAGAAACACCGCCTTGCCGCCGCTGACGTCCTCGACCCGCTGCAGCAGCACCTTGCCGTCCTCGGCTCCGACGCGGCGGGTGAACGGTTCCTCGATAGCCAGGGCAAAACCGCCGTCGGCAATGTCTACGGGTGAAGTCGTCACAATTTTATGCACACGCACATGCCAGCTGCCGCCGCAGGGTACGACCCAGCTCTGCGCCGTGGTGCCGGGCAGCAGGGTATAGGCGGCGTAGGTGTAAGCGTCCGTCACGGCAAAGTCATCCGTGCCGTAACGCATACGGTAGAAGTTCATCCCTGCCGGGCTGGCAGCCAATGTGTTGTCGAACGCGCCGTCCTCCAGATCGGTGCCGCGCCCAACGCTGAAGCCAAAGCGGTTGGAGTAGACAAACTTTTCATACTTGGCGCTGATGGCCCCGTGGTTCATGCAGTGCTGCCCCACCGGGAACACCGTGATATGCCCGCCGTCGTGGCAGACGAGCATATGCGGTTTGTCCTGTCGCTGCTGTGCCGGGTGCGGAACCGTTGCATCAGGCGCAGTCCAGAACGGATGATCGGCAGGCAGCGCCAAAAACAGGAATGCCTTAAAGGCCCAGTAGGGGCTGCCGGGGGCGTTGTACCGCTCGCTCATGAGCAGGTTCGGGTATTGGTAGCCGATGGTCAGCACGCCCGCCGCGTCGGTGATGGGGTATTGGAACCAATGGTGCAGGTTATGCAACACGGTATGACGCACCGCGCCCCATGGGATAGTTTCATTCTGCGCCCCTGCAAACGCATACGCCGCAAAGAATGCCGCGTGGGCGAAGCGGTAGGTCAGGCTGCGGCCAAACGGAATCTCCGCGCCGTCATCGGAAAACCACTGGATGAAATCCCCGGCAAATTCGCCGCTGCGGGTCTTGAGTTTGGTCGCGTAGCCATCGGCGTCCAGCGGGGAGAGCGCCGACCAGATGAGCGAGTAAAAGTGCATGGCAAAGGGAATATAGTAGTCCAGCTGACCGGGATTGCCGTCAAAATACCAACCGCCGCCGGTATAGCAATGCTCGACAACGCCAAAATCATCCTTCAGTTGGTCGGTATCATAGGGCAGACCCAGCCGTGCAAAGGTCATATTCGTTAAGATGCGGAAAAAACGCCAGTTGTTGGGGTGGATGCGATGGGCATTCATCTGATTGAGCCAACGGTAGACGTTCTGCTTCTGGGCTTCGGTCAGCGGTGTCCAAAGCATATCCGGGGCAAGGCAGAGCGCCAGATCCAGCGCGGCAGTCTCGACCATCTTCTGGTCATAGTCGAAGATATCCCCCCAGTATTCGGGATGGCTTGGGTCGGTGCCATGGATAAGACCCATGCGGTAGAGGTCGACCCATGCCGCGATTTCTGCCTGCTGTTCAGCAGGCAGCGTAGTGTTATCGCCACCAAACAGCGGGCCAAGCCCCCATAAGATACGCGCCCAGCCCTCCATGCGGGCGTCCTTTTCACCGTAGTGCGCAGCTGTGTTGCCGACCTTGAGCAGGGCGTCCCCCGGTGAGTAAAAAGCTTTGAGCGGACGAATCAAATCCAGCAGCGCCGTGACGGCGTCCTGTCGGGTCTGCATAGGGTTAGCGGCTAAAGCCGATGCAAAAACATCCATAATAGCAATCCTTTCCTACTTCAATAAAAGGCGGGGCTTCCGCCTCGCCTTTTGGTTTTACCAGAAGCACTTATCCCCGCCCAGCAGGCGCAGGAGGGTCTCATAGAAGAAATAGTCGCCCCAGATGACGCAGGTTGCACCGGTATCGCGGTGGTAGATGGCGTCGGTCAGCACACCCACGCGGTCGGGGTCATGCAGAAAATAATGGTCGTAGAGGCTGCGAACAATGGTCCGGGCGGCGGCGCGGTCTTGCGCGGCCTCGGCGTCGTCTACATACTGTGCCAGCTCCAGCAGTCCACAGGTAAAAATCGACGCAGCGGAGCTGTCCCGGAGGTCGGGGATGTGGTCGTTAAAGGTGAAATCCCAGTAGGGGACAAAGTCGGCGGGCAGGTTCTGCAAAAACACCTCGGCGGCCTTGCGGCTCACTTCCAAAAAGCGCGGTTCTTTTGTGTAGGTATAGGCCAGCGCAAACCCGGTCACGACCCATGCCTGTCCGCGCGCCCAAGTTGTGTTATCGTGGAAGCCCTGATGCGTGCGCCCTTCAACAGCCTTACCTGTGGCGGGATTCATCAGATAGGTGTGGAACGAGGAGTAATCCTCCCGCACGAGATAGTCTGCGCAGGTATGGGCATGGGCGGTGGCAATGTCCGCATAGCGGGCGTTCCCGGTCGTCTCGCCGGCCCAGAACAGCAGCGGCAGGTTCAGCATCGTATCCACGATGATTTTCACATAGGGCGTGCCGACATTGAACTCGCCCCACGCTTGAATGTAGCGGCCTTTCTCGTTGTAGCGCTCACACAGCATATCGGCAGCGCGCAGGGCCAGCGCTCTGGCCTCCTCATCCCCCGTCAGCTTGTACAAAGCAACTGCGGACAAGGTGTACAAAAAGCCCAGATCGTGGCTGATGCCGATGCGGTTATCCAGCCGTGCCTTGAACGACGCTAGGTAGTCGTCCTTGTACTGCAGGAATGCAGCATCTCCGGTGCGTCTGGCGGCCAGACACATCATACCGGGGAGGAAAGAGGAAGTCCAGATGTTGTTTTCCTCCGGCGTGTAGCGCAGCCCCTCGGCGGGCAGAGTGCTGACATGCGGGTAGCGGCGGGTGTACAGCGGCGCAGCACGCCGCAGCTTTTCCTCGATTTCCGCGCACATCTGTAAATACAGCGCATCATCCTGCGGCGCAGTGAAACGTTCGGACATACTTTTTCTCCTTTACTCCTTGACTGCGCCGACCATGACTCCAGCGGCAAAGTATTTCTGCAGGAACGGATAGATGCAGAGGATCGGCACCGTTGCGACCATGATGGTGGCATACTTGACAGTGGCGGCCACAGATTCCACATCGCCGACGCTGGTGCCGCCCGTCATGTTGGAGGTGCTGTTCTGCAGTAAGATCTCGCGCAGGACGAGCTGCAGGGGGTACATCTCGCGGTCACGCAGGATAGCAGACGCCCAGAACCAGCCGTTCCACACACCGACACCATAATACAGCACCATAACAGCCAGAATTGCCTTGGACAACGGCAGCACAATGGAGAACAGCACCTTCAGATGGCTTGCGCCATCGATGCGGGCGGCCTCAATCAAGGATTCCGGAATAGAAGCAAACGAGGTTTTCAGAATAATCAGATTGTACACGCTGATCATGAACGGCAGGATCAAGCCCCACAGGCTGCCAGTCAGGTGCAGGCTCTTCATATTCAAGTAGGTGGGGATCATGCCGCCGGAGAAGAACATTGTAAAGGTGATGAGCAGCATGATGGGCTTCTGGAACATGACATTGCGGCGGGAGAGAAAGTACGCACCCAGCGAGGTCAGCGTGATCTGCAAAATCAAACTCATGACAAGCACGAACATCGTATTCAGGTAGCCGCGCGCTATCATCGGGTTTTTGAACACCATTTCATACGCGCCGGCGCTGAACCCCTGCGGCCACAACAGAATGCCGGTGTGGCGCATAAGCTGGTTGCTGTTGGAAAAAGACGCAAACAGCACATACAGCATCGGGTACAGGCAGGCAGCGGCCACCAGTGCCAGGAAAATATAGTTGATGACGGAGAAGATCTTTTCGCCGGTGGACATTTTGATCTTCGTGGTTTTTGTATTCAGCATGGTGGATCCCCCCTTACCAAAGGCTTGTATCGGCCAGCTTTTTGCTGAGCTTGTTCGCCAGCACCAGTAAAATCAAGTTGATGACACTGTTGAACAGGCCGATGGCCGTAGAGTAGCTCCAGCCCTGTTCCAGCAGACCGACGCGATAAACATAGGACGAGATAATATCCGCCGTGTCGTAGGTGGAGGGGTTGTAGAGCAGGATGGTCTTTTCGTAGCCGATGCTCATCAGGCTGCCAATGCGCAGGATCAGCATTGTGATGATGGTTGGCATGATGCCCGGCAGTGTGACATGCAAAAGCTTCTGGAAGCGACCCGCGCCGTCGATGGAAGCGGCATCATACAGCTGGGCATCCACGCCGGACAAAGCCGACAGATAAATAATGGAGCCCCAGCCAACCTGCTGCCAAATGTCGGACAGCACATAGATGGTGCGATAGAGTGCCGGGTTCTGCAAAAGCGGGCTGCGTTCACCGCCGAAAAAGACAATGATATCATTGAACAGACCGCTTGTCATCGAGAAGTCGGTAATCATGCCGACGACGACGATCAGCGAGATGAAGTGGGGCAGATAGGTCAGCGTCTGAACGCTCTTTTTAAAACCCTTATGATGGACTTCGTTGATGAGCAGCGCCAGAATGATGGGCGCAGGGAAGCCGAACAGCAACAGCTCAAAGCTCAGCAGCAGCGTGTTGCGGACAAGACGCCCAAAGAACGGGCTTGTGAAAAAGCGGGTAAAATTGTCCAAGCCGACCCACGGACTACCGAGAAATCCCAGTGCAGGCTTGAAGTTTTTGAATGCGATCAGCGCACCGTACATCGGCTTATACTGGAACAGAATAAAATACATCAGCACGGGGATGATAATGATGTATAGCTCCCAGTTGCGTTGCCAGTCCCGGCGGGCGCGGAACGCAAAGCCGTTGCGATTGATCGGCTTGGTCGGTATTTCTGTCTTTTTGGCAGTAGGTGTTTTCATAAGAATTTCTCCCTTTGAGAAAAAAGTGGGACGGGCCAGCTGCCCGTCCCATGTTATGGCTGCCGAAACAGGGTGTTATCAGCGCTTGTTGTAGCGTTCCAGAGCAGCGTCCTGAATCTCGATGGCGCGCTGCAGACCCAGGCTGTTCAGCGTCTCAACATACTGGTCGAAGTTATCCAGGCTCTCGGTACCCAGGATGAACTTGTTGGTCATCTCATCGCGGTAGGTCTCAACCTCGTTCATGATGGTGGAGTACTCCTCACTCTCCTCGGCCGTAGGGGTAACATTGGGCATGGCATATTGGGCAGCAGTCGCCACAGCCCAAGTCTCATTGGACTTCTTCTGACCATCCAGCGTGTAATACTGCTTCAGATATCTGAGATCCTGCACGAAAGGACCGTTGTAGTTGCCGCGGAGGTAATGGGTCATAACCGTACCGGGAGCCATGCCATCGGAGTTGTTCAGGATCAGGTCTGTGTAAACAGGCTCACCATTGACCATCTCGTAGGAAACACCCTCCGTACCGAAGTTATAGTACATATGACCTTCGTCGCTGTAAGCCCAGTCCAGCAGGCGGGCAGCAGCCTCAACATCCTTGCAGGAGGTGGTGATAGCGACCATGCCCTGGTTGGGACAGGCGCTGTCAATCTGCCCCATCTTGACGATAGTATTCTTATCACGGGAGGGATAGGGGCAGGGCTGCAGGTTGAACTTGGGTTCGATTTCGACACCGGCATTGCTCCAGACACCCATGCGGGAACCTGCCCAGCCGAAGGACGCACCGGCATTGCCGTTACTCATCTTGGCGCTGACCGTCTCGTAGCTGGAAGTCATCATGTCGGGGTCCAGCAGACCCTCGGCATACCAATCGTGCATGGTCTGCAGGTACTCTTTGTAGTTTTGCTCGGCCGCGCCGTAGTGGGACTTGCCATCCTCGCCTACATAGAAGCCGCGTTTCGTGTCATAAGCATAAGCAAAGGGGTTGTTGTCGGTCAGGGCACCCATCGTCCATTCATAGCAGAACGGAGCGGTTGCGCCCTTTTTCTCTTTAAAGGCAGTCAGCACGGTGTGCCACTCGTCAATGGTGGTGGGTATTTCCAAGCCGAGCTCATCAAGCCAGTCCTGCCGGATGAACAATCCCTCCGTGACACGCAGTTCCTCATTGCCGCGGATGAACGGGAATGCATAGTAGTTGCCGTCATCGGTGCGGCACTGGCGGGCAATTTCGGGGTTGGCGTCCAGATAGGCTTTCAAGTTCGGGCAGTACTGGTCGATGATGTCATTCAGCGAGACGATAACACCATCGGAGATCGCCTTTTCGGGGCCGCCGGGGTAGTTCTGCCAGTGGTATTCCATAACATCAGGTAGATCACCATCGGCCACCAGCAGGTTGAACTGCTCGTTCTCGCCGCCTGTTGGCGGATGCAGGAAGGTGATGTCCACGCCGGTGTTCTCCATCAGACCCTTTCCAAAGGGGCTTTCGCCCATGTCCTTATAATAGGAGCCGATGTTCTCGTTCAGATTACACCAGTAGGTGATGCTATGACCTGCGGCCATAGGGTAGGTGAACTCACCTGCGCTGCCGCTCTCCGCAGCGGTAGAGGCACTGCTGGCGGTCTCGGTCGCGGTGGATGCCGTGCCTTCGGTGCTGCCGCCGCAGCCTGCCAGCATCGTGGCGGACAGGACTGCCGCAGTGGCCAGCGCGGTGGCCTGCTTGATTTTTTTCATGTTGGGGTTCCTCCTTCTTTGTAGTGCTTTTCTCTCTTATGAACGAGGCCCGGCCACTGAGGTTTTGTGGCGCTGAATGGATTTGATTTTCGGTGGCCGGTGTTCGTTCCGTGCTTAGAGCCTACCACACCGCCGCCAGCAAAACCAGAATAAAAAGCCCTAAAAAATAGGCAAAACCTCAAATCAAAGATGCGAATTTTCAAAAATACATAGGCAATTTCTAAAACGGCAAAATTTATGCACAAAATGCACAGGTCTATTTTTGTGCATCTTGTATAAGTGCCATGTGCAAAAGCAAAAGCCGGACTGCGACAGTCCGGCTTTTGCTTTTGGGGGTTACTCCTCGCTGTGTGCAGCCTTGTACTGCCCGGGCGTCATGCCGGTAACCTTTTTGAACACGCGGATCAGTGAGCCGCTGTCGCGGTAGCCGGTCTGCTCGGCAATTTTTGCCACCGAAAGCCCCTGCGTCAACAGCTGTTTGGCTGCTTCAACGCGGACATTACTGATATAGGCCAACAACGCCACCCCGGTCTCTTTCTTGAACTGCGCGGACAAGTAGGTGGGCGTCATGTCAAAGTGCTGCCCCACCTGGGAGATATTCAGGTCCGGGTCGGCATAGTTTTCCCTGATGTACTGCTCCACCCGGTCGCAGAGGGCGCGGGTCGTACTGGTGCTGCCCTTCAGCAGCCGCACACGGCCACAGAGCGTAGCGGAAATTTTAATCAAATGTGCCTGTAATTCCTCGGGGCTGCCCGCATCCCCGGGCGAGAAGCGGATGTCCTTCTGGTCGTCCAGCCCGGCCATAGCTGCGCCCTTGATCAGGGCCGCCGTAATGTCATAGGCAAGGCAGCGTGCCACATTGGGGTCCTGCACCGCGCCATCCAGCGGGAACGCCTGCCGGATAAGGGCGGCAGTGTTTTCCTCGCTGCCCAAAGAAATCAAGTCCATGAGCTTGCGCTCGGTCTCCAAGGGGAATGTGTAGGCCATGCGGGCATCGTGGATACCACGGTAGGCCACAGGCTCGCCGTCATCCCGCAGATAGCTCAGCGCTTCCAGCGCCTCTTGGTAGGCTGCACGGATGTCCGCCGCCCCGGCGTGGGTCTCGCCCACAGCCGCCCCCAGGTCCGCATGGAAGTGGGCACGAATCTGCTGCTGTGTCTCACGGATGTCCGCCAGCAGCTGCTCGTCCTGTGCGAGGGTGTTTTCCTGCATGCCCACGATGGCCACGCAGGTCTCACCTAGGGCGGTCAGTTCCAGTGCAAAGTGCGGCTCGGCAATTTCCTGGAAAATGTTCATAATAGCGATCTGCAACGCCGCAAAGAGCGAGCCATCCCCCTCCGGTGCGCTGTCGGCCATCGGATTTTTAAAGACGACCACCGTATAAAACAGCGCGTCAAACCGGATGCCGCCGCGCTCGGCAGTCTCTTGGCTGAGACCCAGCGGGCTTTCCAACAGGGATTTTAAATAGTAGCGCCGCAGGGTCTGCTGGCTTTTCCACAGCTCATGCTGTTGGTCGCTGCGCTCGCGGCGGCTCTTTTGGGAGTAGTATTCCAGCCGCTCAAACTCGTTTTTCTCGATCAGATTGGGAGCCTCGTCTGTGCCGTCATAGGGGCTGACCAACGCGCCCAGCGGCTGATAATTTTTCTTTGTCAGCCCAGCAGACAGCCCCAACCCTAACATCATGCAGAGCACCATGCCGCCCCAGGTGAACAGCTGAGTCATGCGGGTGTTTTTCATCAGCAGCTTATTGGAAATGTTCAGCACATACTTCCAATCCGTCACGCTGCTGGCACGGGTCAGGTAGGCTTGCTGACCACCCGATCCAAAGGCAAACGAACCGTCAGCCGCTGCCTGCACAATGTCCATAGCGGGCGGGTCACCCGCTGCCGTTTTGCAGATGGCTGTGCCGTCCGCAGCTAAGACATAGAAATCCAGCTCCGGGTCCCAGCAGAACTGCTGCAACCGCTTGACGAACAGATCTTTTTTCACCGTCACCACAACGGTAGCGTCGGCGTAGGACAGCCCGCTCGTCAGTGCAGAGCGGATAAAGAGGAAGTCCGTGCCGCCTTCGTTCTCCACCTGAACCATCTCCCACCGGGGGTGACACTCGTGCAGAAGCTCGCGCCATGCATCCTCGCTCATGCTGCTGTTTTTGAACCGGGACAGATAAAATAGATGCTGGTCAAGGTAGCCCCGGCTGGAAATCACGCTGTCCAGATTGTTCAGACTGACCCACACATTGCTAACATTCGGGTGCCCGGTCTCAATCGTTAAAAGCGCACTCTGGGTGTTGACCAATGCCAGTTGATCATAACCGTCCAGCGGCTTCTTGGTCGTGACCATTCGCTGCACGGTCTGGTCCTGCATTGTGCGGGAAAGCGTCTGCTCGATCTCAGTCAGGTAGCTGTCCAGGTCGATGCGGGCCTGATCCAGCGCCGAACCATAGATCCGCTTGGACTCCGCCGTAATAATACCGGCGGAGTAATTATATAAAAGCAAACAGAGCAGCAGCGGCACGATCAGTACAAGGATGTAGGATAAAAACCAACCGCCGCGCACACTTTTCTGCCTTGGAAGTTTTATGCTGTCAAGTTTCATAAGGCCGCAGCCTCCCTCCCACTTCGACTTGCAGTTCTCATTTTTTCAATATAACAGCGCCCAGTTCCATGCCACTCTGGCCAAAATAAAACCGCAGGAAGAACTCGTCTCCTGTGTTCAACGCGGGCAAGCTGACGGTAAAATCGCACCAGTCTGTCTGAGCGCCGGTGATGGTCATAGTTTTCAGGAACGCACGGCCTGCGAACACCGATACCGGGATTTGGGCCAGTGGGCTGTTGCCCGGCATGGCACGGCAGCGCAGGTGCAATGTGTAGCTGCCGCCCTCGGCTGCTGTCACGCGGAACGCCGTCGTGCGGCGGTAGCCGTTGTCGATGGCGGCAATGTCGATGGCTGTGCCATCGCGCAGCGTCAAGGGAAAACCGTTTTGTGCCGCCTGCTGCATATCCTGCTCGGCCATTGCCTCCAGCTGGTCATCCAGTACACTCGTGTGGCCGATACTGCGGCGGAAAGCGGGTGTTTGCAGCAAAAAGCGACAGATGTTCGCCGCGCTGCGCTGCAATTCACCACGGGTCAGGCGGCCTTCGTTCAATGCGACTGCCAGATCATCCCCACCGGAGTTATGCTCCGGGTCGGTCACGACCATAAAAACATCATTCTGTGCGCGTACCATGGCGGCCACCTGCTTGGTGCTGCCGGCACCGCCACGGTCGTTGCCCTCGGCCCACCAGTCACTCATCACAAGACCGGTGTAACCCCACTGACCACGAAGAATCGTCGTGACAAGGTCATAATTGCTTGCCGTCCAGTAGCCGTTCAGCGGGTTATAGGATGTCATGATTGAGCGAGCACGCCCCTCCTTGACAGCGATTTCAAAGCCGCGCAGGTAGATTTCCCGCAAAGCGCGTTCCGAAATGACCGACTCCACAAAGTGGCGGCAATGCTCCTGATTGTTGGCGGCAAAGTGCTTGATCGTCCCGGTCACGCCCCAGCGGTGCAGCCCACGCAGCTGGGCGCAGGCCATCTTTCCGGTCAAAAGCGGATCCTCGGAGAAATACTCGAAATTGCGGCCATTCAGCGGATGGCGGTGGATGTTGATGCCGGGGCCCAACAGCGTGTCCACATGGTTTTTGCGCAGTTCCAGCCCTTCCATCGAGTAGAGTTCCTCACTCAAATCTTCGTTGAATGTCGCAGCCAGGCAGGTGCCATTGGGCATGGCGAAAGCAACCGTGCCGCAGTCCATGCGGATACCGCTGGGACCATCGGAACAGCAGGCGGCAGGCAGACCGTAGTGCTGCAAAGCATCGCTGACACCGCCGATAGCCCCGGCTGTACCCGGCGTAACGCGCGGAGAGTTCATCCCCTCGCCCCGGACGATGGTGCAAAGCTCGTCGTCGCTGAACTGTGCGACAAAATCAGCCATGTCCACCTTGCCGTCGGCCACATCCTGCAAACGGATGCCCTTGTCCCCGGTCTGGGGGCGCTCTTTTGGCAGACGGACCACACAACGGGTCTCGGGCAGTTCGGCCTCGGTAGGGACAGACTCCCATGCGGGGGAACCGTCCGCACCGGGGCGCAGCCGCTCAAAAGCTGCGGCGGGTGCAGCGGCGGATTCCTGCTGCTCCACCACCATCAGCGGCAGCGTGACCGTAAAGGTCTCTGCGGCATGGCGTACATCGGTACCGAGACTGAAAATATAGTCACCGGCTTCCAGCACAAAGGCCGACTTGTGCCCGGTAGCGCCACTGTCATCATAGCTGGCAAAATTGCGCCACGGCGCAGTCAGCATCAAAGTCTGGCTCTCCCCGGGAGCCAGTGTTTTGGTTTTGGCAAAAGCACACAGCACCTTAGCGGGCTTGCCCAGAAGCCCCTGCGGCGCGGTGCAGTACAGCTGTACGACCTCTTTGCCTGGGCGGGCACCGATATTTTTGACCGTGGCAACGGCTGTGATACCATCGGCGTTTTCGTCCGCGCTCAACAGCTGAACCTCAAATTTTGTGTAAGAAAGACCGAAGCCAAAAGGATACAGCACCTTTTCCGGCGCAAATGTTTCAAAGTAGCGGTAGCCGACATAAATATCCTCGGCATAGAAATTGCGGTCGTCCGCACCGTAGTGATCAGCAGCAGGGTAATCTGCCGGGGTACGGGCAATCGTATCGGGCAGTTTACCGCTGGGGCTGACCGTGCCGTTCAGCACATCCAGCACGCCGCGGCAACCCTCCTGCCCGCCCTGCCAGATGTAGGCCACTGCGCCGGGGGCGTACCGCGCGACCCACTGCATATCAATGATGTTGCCGACATTGAGAAGCACAACAGATTTATTGAAATAGCGGCATACCAGCGCCAACATATTTTCTTCGTCCTCTGTCAGCAGAAAGCTGCCGGGGGTGTTTGTGTTGTCTTGATCCTCGCCCGCTGTGCGGCCAATGACGATGAACGCCGTGTCCGCGCGCTGGGCGGCAGCGCGGACAAATTCTTCGTCCAGCGGCATTTCCGGCTGGAACCACGGCTCCTGCGCCCAGCCGGTGCCCATCTCGTAGGGGTGGTCTGCCAGCCATGCGGCATAGCGGGCCTGCACCTCGGCATCCAGCCGATAGCCGCCGTCACCGCCCAGTATCTCCGGCAGATTCGGCACATGGGTCACATTGACCAGTCCGCCGGATCCGGTTCCGCTTTTATAGTAGTGAAATTGTGCGTACCCAAACAAGGCCGCCCTGCCGCCGGGAGCCAGCGGTAAGACAGCCTCATTTTTCAGCAGGACAACACCCTCCGCCACAGCCTGACGAGCCAGCGCCGCATAGCGGGTCATTTCCAACATTGTATTTTTCATAATACTGAAACTCCGATCCCAATGGATTGCAAATTTCAGCGCCACACCTATTATAATACAGGATTTTTAGAATTTGGCAAGGGGGTAACGTAGAATGTTTTGCGGGAAATTTTCAAATCAGGTTGATGCCTTTCGATGTAGATTTCTTCCATTGTTTAAATTGTGTCTCTTCTGAAAAAATGAATCAGAACTGATTCACTTTTTCGAGTCAAGATTTTTGGATGAATCTAAACTGATTCACTCT
>ERZ836939.1851-NODE-1851-length-22668-cov-9.207801_pt1 | contig 22668 bp, 21 predicted proteins | sample MGYA00519912_ERZ836939 | MGnify/ENA primary metagenome ERZ836939 (study PRJEB31850, sample SAMEA3708810) | human gut metagenome | biome: human gut; feature: human-associated habitat; material: faeces | place: China | collected 2014 ...
TGTCGTAGACCGGCAGCAGCTGCTTGGAGGTCACGAGCGTGAGCGGGTACAGGCGCGTGCCGGACCCGCCGGCGAGGATGATGCCTTTCATATAATCCGTCCTCTGCAATCGAAAATAGTTATAAATCAAGCGGTTAGTAAGAGTTTGATATTCTTTAAGTTAAACCTTCTCAATATTAACGAAAGAAGCAATTGATGAACAACCGCAAGGACACAACCCGTAGAGACGACATAACGAACGTGAGGGCGCTTGCGATATTCCTTGTAGTCTTAGGTCATAGCATTATTCTGTATTCAAGTGCATGGGGATATTATCCGACAGAACAAAAATCAATCCTGTTTGATAATCTCAAAATCTTAATAAACGGAATCCAGATGCCACTGTTCTTTTCGTTATCTGGCTTTTGTTTTTTATGGAGCTGGAATCGATCAAGCGATTTTATAAATCAGGTCATTAAAAAAGCTCGACGCTTAATTATCCCCTATATCCTGATTGGAATATGTTGGCTCTTCCCCATCAGGATGCTCGTTAAGTATCCCTACTACAATGGCCTAACTATACAGCACATCATCTTTAAATCAATTCTGTTGGGCGAAGACAACGGTCATCTTTGGTTTCTCCCGACTCTTTTTTTCATTACAGCAGCCACGTCGTGCATCTTTCAAATACTCGATAAGAGCCCTCTAGCAAGTTTTAAGGTTCCGATAGTTTTCGGCGCTTCAATATATCTTTATCATTTTGGAATACCATCATTGAACAGGTATATCAATTTGGCGGAAGCAAATGCGATATGGTTTGCGCTTGGCCTAACAATCCACTACTTGGAAGCAAACAAATGGTTCGAGAGCTATAAAAGGCGTAAAAGCCTATCAATAGTCCTAATACTATTATTCCTTGTAAACTTACTAAAACAATTGGTGCCCCCCATTGCTTCCACCGCCCTTACTTGCATGGCGGTTGCATCAATTTATTGCGTCATCCCCCAAAAGGCAAACCTGCTAACCGAAAAGATTAGCAAAAACAGCATGGGAATATATCTTTTTCATTCTCCACTGGTTTACATTTCTTTTACCTACTGGCCCAACATAGCCCCAATGGCAATGGTAGCAATTAACCTGATTGGATTTGGATCAATCGCCTATATGTTGACGAATCTAATTCGAGCCACAAATATGGGTTGGATAATCGGAGAAACGCCAAGGGCGCCACACGTTAAGAAATAGGGAAAGCAGTAGCCAAGGAATACAGCTAATTAAACTGATTCTTCCATTTATCGATGCTCGTCCAGGGAAGATCAATCTCCGTTTTAACGGGATGGTTTACCCAATCTGCCAATTTATGGAGATAGCCATCCTCGCGTTCAAGAACGGGAAGTCCCGTATCTTCACCGATCTGACGGGCTCGATTATCAATCGCAATAAATTAGAGAGCGATGTCCTCCATTTAAACAGCGGATGCCCGCATGGAGACGCGTCCCCACATAATCAAACTCCTCGGTTTCAATTACACGATTAAGCTCATCGATATTGGGGCCAATAACATTAAAATGCTTCAGATCGACTATTTGGTCAAGGCACCAATCAACGTCATGACTTCCTTGAATCCAGATCGTTACCTTTTCGTATTCCGACGACAGCAATTCCAGCATCTTACGGTCACGTTCCGCATCGAAACAATAATCGGTAATTGACGTGACGACGTTTTTAGCACGCTTAGAGGAAATCTCGAGTTGCTTAGATGGGGTTAACGACCACATGGTCGGACATGCGGTATTAAGAACATTCTCTATGCCAATAGAGTTAAGCCTCTTCTTAGTCATTTCATCTCGAACACTATGAAGATATTCATCGGATAGCAAGGTTTTATAGAACTTCTTTGTATAGGCGTCGATGGCATCGTCCACCCCAATGTCAGACATGCCCACGCCGAACAAAACAACGTTTCTATTATTGCCCAGCCGCTTGGCAAGCGCCCATTGCTGCTGATCAGCCATATGCGTATACAGAATATTGGTGCCGCACAACAGCTTTACGTGTTCAGGATACATTTCAAGCTCGTTAGAATAATAGTGCGTTGCCACATGGGGCAACGCATCGCCAAAGATTTGATCCGCGATAAAGCCACAGGTATCCATGATCACATGGTCACCAGAGTTCTCGCTTCCCATAGCCGTATCCAAAAGGAGATAGCGTTCTTGTTTAACACCATCGGATTTTTCATCGTGCCTGCACGATGTCGCAGAGGCTTTAAGTAGCTGAGTCCATTGGTTAAAGCGCGCCATTAGTTTCTCCGAAATAAACGTTTGAGTAGGGCAACGTGACCGCCTTCGACACCCGTCGAAGCAGAAAGCTGACACGGTTCACAATAATCATCAGATAGGTTAAAAACGGCAGACACGCTGCATGCGCCACTTTCAACCGAACGAACAACAGGATGAGCGTTGCGAGAAGGCGAAAGACAGACAAGTTGGCTAAGCTCGCCGACACAAAGCGGATTTTTGTCGTCTTCCGCAAAAGAGTATATATGAATGCGAAGATAGGCCTCTTCATCATCATTTATAAACAGCGGGACATGCCCCGCAAAATGGCCGTCCCTAGATTCAAGACTAATCCAGCGAATATCAGACTGATCAAGGGCGCGCCAAACAGCCGCGCGAACATCCACAGGCATCAAAGACGACTCAAAACGCACAGTCAAGTCAACAGAAGAAGCTTGAATGAGCGTTTGAGACATGGCAGACGATCGCAATCGAGCATCAGCAAGATGATCGCTAAGCGAGAAGACCTTACTTTGTTCTTCAGTTTTTAGCACATTCCCGAAGACGGACTTTCCGCTAGCCAAGGATGGGCCTTCATTCAGATAACACGTAAAGGCCTCGTAGAACATTTCATTTTCACGCTCAATCGACGTGCAGCTAAATCGATTATGCGAATCACATTTTGAGCCTGAAAGAGCCTCAAGAATAGAAGAAGCAATGCCACAAGCAGAGGGCTCGGCGAGGTGGATGGTGCCCTCCGGAAAGTCGAGTAGGTTATTCTCACGGTTTATTTCAATTACCGAGAGCTTCGATGCAAGCATTTCGAAAGGCAGGCGAGAGGGATTAGTCACGCTCAACGATACGCCGACAACGCACTTGGCATAAAGCGAGGCGCATTCATCGGCAGTCAAGATGCCGAGGCTGCGTACACGTGGATCACGAATGGGGGGCGTTGCGTCTTCGCCGTATAAATAAACGACAACTGAATCGTCGAGCTTGAGAAGCAATTTAATTGCGTCAAGCAACATGCCAGACAAACGCCGATCCTTATTGGATTGATAAATAGCACAGACGGCATGCTCTCTGCTTAGATTTTGTTCCCGCGCAGTATATATATCGCTAACGCCAAAATCACAATATGGAACTTCATGCGAATAATAGGATTCAACTTTTTTAGAAAGCCATCTGCCTATCGTTATGGGGTTTAGTTCATAACGATAACTTGCTTCGGCATTTAGATACATCTCACCCATCGGATAGAACCAAGGTTCAAAATCCTGAATAAAGTAGAACTTATGGGCGCACTTCTGCATAGATGCAAAGTGCGCCGTATTCCAAGCGGTGGCGATTACTGCAAAAAAATCCTCGGGCACACTCGGTGCAACAAGAACCTCTTTAGGCGAATAACCAAACCAATCCTTAATTTCAGCCTGAACTCTATGAGCACTTTTGTAGGCCTCACAGCCCGGCATAATGTAAAAGTAATTCTCATATCCGCGAGAATCCAAATAGGAAGCCTTGCTGCAGATGGTTCGAAAGCCGCCAGAACCCTTTGCCGGCGGAGATATTATCCAGGCAATTTGTTTCATTTAAAGCACTCAAATCGCATCGTAGTCAAAAGGATCGAACTTATATAATGCTGCGCGCTTGGGATCTCGAGAAAAGTTAACGGAGAACCATGGATCCCCCTCAGAGAATCGCTCAGACCATTTATGTAGTAATCGCGCCTTATCCTCAAAGTGCTTGTGAGAACGAGATTTACTATCAAGGGATTTGTCAACACATGCCAAATGATAGAGGCATGCCTCTGGCGTGTAGATCACTTTTAATCCAGCTTGAGAAGACTTGAAGCAAATATCAACATCCGAATAGTCAAGATGATATGACTCATCAAAACCACTCAGACGATTAAAGTGTTCGCGCGAAATAGCTAAACAGACACCACTCACCGCCGATACGTCCCTCACAGTCAAAGGCATATAGATATAGCCAGGAGAAGAGCGATGAATACCCTGCGATAGGTTGACGATTGATTCTCCAACATAAGACAGGCCTGCCTGCTGCACAATGCCGTCAAGATCACACGTCATTGTTCCAACAACGCCAACATCTCCTCGTTGGGAAAAACCAACAAGAGTCTTCAGCCACGAGGAGTCTAGTGCCTGAATATCGTCATGAACAAAGACGAGTTGCTCGCCATGCGCGGCGAGAGCGCCGGCATTTCTCCATGCAGATAGATTAAACGGGTCATCAAGCGCGTGAACGATATAACGACAACGAAGTCCAGAGCTCGATTGTTTAACAGCAGCTTCCGCATCCTGCGAGCACACGAAAACAACTTCAAGATCATCAAAATCAGTGTCATTGATTGAAGATACGAGAGTCGAAAGAACCGAAGAATTGCCGCGGGTAGCAACGATTAATGAGCAAGACTCGGATGAATCGACATCATAAATAGGGCTATATCTAAAAGCACGATTATGAGAGTTGACCACAGTCGCCTTGATACCGCATCTATCAAGGTGCTCCTGAACCGCTTTTATTCCAGCAAGGGTTGCATAGGGTTTACTATCGGAATTACCCGCAGTCGAATTCTCGCTTATTCTCCAGTGATACAAGATTTTAGGAACGTGATGGATCGTCCCACCAAGTTCAGCAATCTTCAGCACCATGGCATGGTCTTGGGCGCCATCCAACTCGCTGTTAGAAAGGTCAATTCTGTCTAGGCATGACCTTTTAACAGTAAGAAGGTGGCAAATATAATTGTTGTCACGAGCCATATCGAGACTAAAATCCGGCTTAAAAGTAGGATTAGCCAAGGACCCGTCAGGCAATAGCTTATCTTCATCACAATAAAGAAGATTAATATCAGAATTTTGATTTAAAGCGCGTGCGTACTCAAACAAGATATTCGGTTCGAGAACATCATCATGATCGAAAAAGCAAAGGTAATCTCCCTTGGCCATCTTGATTCCGACATTGGTGTTCTCAGTGATACCTAGATTGCCCTCAAGATCAGTCACTTTAATTCTAGAGTCTGCGGTCACATACTCGAAGACCAGGTCACTTAGCCCATCGTAATCGGGCGTAGAATTAACCAGAATGAGTTCCCAATTAGAATACGTCTGTGCGATCACAGAATCAGCCATATCCCTGAAGAAATTCAAGGGAGTCTTATATAGAGGAACGATGATTGAAAACAAGGGCTGGTATGCAAGTTTTATTTGCGCTTGTGCCCGCGAAACGGATCCAGTCAATCTGCGCCCAGAAAACCAGGACAAATAACGGGGCTGATCGAATGCGCACGCATGATCCCGATCAGCCTCATCCAAAAGCTCCTTAAGCATATCTTTCTTTAGATTGATAAACGTATCCAGATGACCAGAAGACCTGTGCACGCAAATGCACAGGCTATCCCCGACCTCAGGAATATGAAGAGAAAAATTTGTTAAATCAGGATTCGTATCGGCTATTAAATTATTAAATAGCAAAGATTCCCCAACAACGCAGGCTTCATCATTAAAAGCAATAATACGATCACCCTCAAGGCAATCAGTACCCGAAAGAACACCTCTAACGATTACGCCATCAACGCAGGGAATAAAGCTCTCAATTTGGATAGAAGCGAGCGCATGCACGCCAGAACGGTCAATATTGCGAAATTGTCCACAATGCTCCGCGCGCAGCAAGCCGTTAACTTTCGACTCAATCGAAAACTTGCCAGGATTGATACGGCGCTGGTTAATTATATTATCTCCGCTAAAGAAAGACAGAAATTGATCGACACCAAAATCGGCAAGGACAACAACAAATTCAGTCTCTGAAAAAGGGATGATTCTTGCGGGCAGAATTTGCCCATTGGGTGATTGCGACTCAACAGCATCCGGGAAAACGGGTGTGGCTTCATACAGTAGATATAGTTTGCCGTCGCCACGGCAATTTAGCTTATTGTTAAATTCGGTATTAAAAACTATGCCCATATCAGCAACACTTTCCAACAACTAAAACAAACTCGCAAATCGCAGCCAAAGCAAACGGGAATACGAGGCATATCAATATGAATCGTTTGTTGTCCCCAAAGACCAAGCGACTCTGGTTAAGAATAAACGATAGGCACGGAACCAGAAGTGGCAAAAGGTAGCGACTCTGGCAACCATTAACTGTCCCCAATCCAACGGGAGTAAAAGACACATAAAGTGCAGTTGCCACCAAAATCACAGTAAACAAAAACACAAATGAGGCCCAAAGAAATTGTGCGAGACCAATATGCTTAACGCTAATCGAATCAGCCGAAAAAAGCCCAAACAACAATAGGCAAGCAGCTGGAAGTACCTGAACCAACCCTCGGATTGCATTTACAGAAATCTGAGCAGCAAGCGATCCAAGGTATGCAAAGTTCAATGCATATCCAGAAGAGGTTATCGGATTTAAATAATAAGTTGAAAAATAATTGGCGAGTATTTCCGCGTAACGCAATGGGTCGGCGAGAATGAAAGCGATTTGCTGACCAGAGTTGACATCGGAGCCGCCTCGCATATCGCCAACGTTAGATCCGCTAGCAGTTGAAAACAAGAACGGAAGCGCAAATGAGGCAAAAGCAATCAAGCCCAAAACAAACACAGCGGCATAGTAATGAACTCGTTGCTTCGAGCCCGCAAATCGATCACGCGGAACCATAAAGAAAAGACCGATTATCGGAAAATACACAGCTTTGACTGCGAGTCCTAAAAAGGTAAATAAAAATGCGAGTGATATATTGCGAACTGTAAATTCATTTAAATCACCCCATGCATACCTCAAAAAATAAGCAAAACCGAGAATGGTAAACGAAATGAGCCACGCATCATATGAGAAACATGACGCAAGAAAGATCGAGGTTGGCAGCATTCCCACAAAAGCAAATAGTCCCTTTTTTGAGGGCGTAACCCTGATTGCAATGGCAATTGCAAGACAGTAACTAAATAAATTGCAAATCCGGGCGAATTGAATCATAGAAGAAAAATCGAAATGCAGAAGGCGAGCGAGCCAAAGGCCAATTGCCGATGGAATATACCCAATGCTGCTAAGCGTATAAACGAATTCTTCATGCTTGTTAACTTGAACATGACCAGAAGCGATATCAGATCTATAGGAGCCATTCAACTGCCTAGCATGCTCAAGAATTTCCGCTCGATCAAAATGGGAAAGAGAGGGCTCTTCATAGCCCTGTGCACGACGGACCGCTTCGTCAGTAAAGCTAATATCCGTATCAGTTTTTTGAGTTTCAAATAAATAAGATGTCGAGAGGGCATTGGAATAGTGAATTTGATCATCCCATGAAATACCCGTCGTTATCGGAGTGCTCACCACAAGGAAAACACCAATTGAGAATGCAGCAATAAAGAAAGCAACGGGAAGGGCAGAGTTTCTCTTTCGAATGCCTGAGCAAGCCGTGAAAACCGAAGTTATGATTACCAACAGAAAATAAGCAATAACATTAATGAACCCACTCACGAATGCAATCGTAGAGCAGCCAAAAACAATAAAGAATACGATAATCAGCTGGGAAACGTAGTCGGTAGCCTTGATCCTCGCCGAAACTGAATGGAACAACGCTTTCAGAGAAAAGCCGCTTTGGAATAAATAGAGTATCAAGCAATAGAAAATCAGAAAAAAGAAAATGAGCCGCTTTTTGTTCCAGTCAGCAATATTCGAAAAATGAGAAGCCGGCGAGCCAAGAACAGTGCAGCCCTCCCAGATGACCGCCACAGCAAATGCCGCAAGCAACAGGACTAATAATTGAACGCAGCGACCAGAACAGTTTCCACGCTTTTTTACATCTTCTAAGGAAAGGAAGACAAGATATGATTGCCAAATGGCGGCATCTACAGCGACGCAATAGAGCGCTAAAACAAACAGCTGTGAGACTGAGTGGTTCACATAAAAGTGCTTCATGCACAGAAGCTCGACAATAAAGAGAAGAGCAACGAAGACGGCTTTCATTATTTGTTTTGGGTTTCCACATCGAGACAACACGAAGCTAATTCACCTTTATCCAAATCAAGCTGCAAGGGCCCTCGAAGAATCGTTCCCAGTCATCTGGATGACAGCATGGGCACCAAGCACTGTTCACAAATGTTGAAAGTAATTATAAGTAGAGACATTCACAGCCAGATGATTTATACGCCAAAGCGAAACGCTTAACCTACTTTTCCTTCTTTCCACTTAACGCAACAGCCTGAACAAGCGAGTTTAAACGCTCTTCCTGTCGAGAGAGGCGAAGAGAGTTACAGAAATCGCGAACCACAAGAACGGCAATAACGTAAAGGAACACGAAGTTCGAAGCCGACATGAAACCAAATAGACTTGAAAGCCACATTGCCACTTGTGGAAAAACGCCCAAAATTACAAAACTGACGCTGAATAGTAGCCAAAACAATGAATCCAAAACTTGCATTTGGGATTTATTTAATTTGCGCAATACGAACACGAATACCAAAACAGCGCAAACGAGAAGCAAAATACGAAGAGAGACCGGCAAATGGATCACCTTAACCACTGAACGACAAGGAGCGTAACGAAAACACGAACCATATACTGCATAGACCTAACAGGGTTAAGATAGCTCTCGCCACCTTGACGCTCGCGCATCTTAACCTGTACCTCTGAAATGGAATACCCTTGCTTCAAAAAGAGGGCAAGGGATTCTGGTTCTGGATTTAGGGTATTGTCGTAATAGTATTTCTTAAGAACATCTCGCCCAAATAACCTAAATCCAGACGTCGGGTCACTGATTCTCTTGCCTGTCAGAATCTTTATTAGCACTGTAATCATTCGCGACCCGATCATGCGAAGCGTCTTGTCTTTGCGCACGCTTACAAACCGAGAGCCAATGACGATATCCGATCCATCGGATTGGGCCTTATCAACAAGGTCCTTTATATATTCTGGGCGATGCTGGCCGTCAGCATCAAACTGAACCATATAGTCATATCCATGATCAACCGCATAACGCGCAGCCGTCTGAAACCCAACAGTCAATCCGCAATTAATGGGCATATCAATAATGTCACAACCAAGGTCCTTGCAGATAGCCAATGTTCGATCTCGAGACCCATCATTGATGACTACAAAATCAAACTCAGGTGCAATTTGCCTGAGTTCGCATACGGTATTTCTAATGCAATCCTCTTCGTTGTAAGCGGGTATAGCAACAAGAGTTCTAGCTGTATTAGACAAAACAAACCATTCTCTAGCTTATATGTTCTTTGATTATACCAAGCCAGTCAGAAATAACCGCCAAACACACAAGCAGTTACTCAAGCTCAAGTTAAAGCACAAGTTAAAGGATCTGAAACAGCAATAGGAGACGAACAGTTATTTCGCCAGGCAAACTTTGTCTATACCTTCCAGAATGAAACGCCTTGGACCAGCAATTACCTTCAACGCTCGTCTCAAGCAGCGATAGACGTTCACGAGAGGAAATTTCCGTTTTATATGAATAAAGATGCCTTAATTGTTTTTTAACAAACGCAATCCCATCCCCCTTAGCAAAAGTCTTAAAGCGTTGGGCCATTACCTTTGCGAAAGAGGTTCCAGTAGCGCTCGCATTATCACCAGTTCGTCGATAATAAAGCGAGGGATAGTCATCATATATGATGTTGCCAAAGGTAGAAGCGATAAGCGCTATCCACCAGTCGTGCCAACCGCATACTTCATAGCCAATTTGGTTCAAAATCTGATGCAATTTTTTATTTAGAACCATTGTATTGCCGGAGCAAGGATTCTCATAAAGCATCTTCTGAAAAGACACTCCTGATTTATTCAATTTTGATTTTGAAACAACACCGAGGTCGCTATCACAAAAATAATATTCGGAGCAATACAAAAGGGGTTCCTTCTCGCCCACATTAGAACGGTTCAACTCTCCAATAGCCCTCATCAGCTTGTCTGGCAGCCAAACATCGTCCTGATCACATAAGGCTAGATAGTCGTAAAACTCTGGCGTATCGTTCAGCAGCGAAAAAAACGAAGCGGCAACGCCAATATTTTCCCCAAAAGAAACTGTAACTCGCTCATCATTCTGAAGGTTTTTCAAATAGTCTAGAGTCCCGTCATGGGATCCGTCATCTCGAATAAACAAATGGAGCGATATGCCGTCTTCCAAGATTTGATTCAAGACGCTGTCAACTTGATCAGAAATATATGGAAAACCGTTGTAAGAAGACAATAAAACGGCGATTTGAACCTCATCCATTAGTAATCCCCTATTTACATGCATTTCAAAATAGCAAACCTGCGAATGACCTTAAAAACCAAAAAGACCACAGAACAGCCGTAGGAAACTATTAAAGTGACATTAATGCCGTTCATTCCAATAAATAACTCGAAGGGATATACGGATATGCAACAAACAACCAATGAGAAAATTGAAGCAAACAGCGGAGTTCTATAGTCCTCACATACAACAAGAAAGTCAGACAGATAGTTTATAAACGCATTCAAAAAAGTTGCAAGCAACATTAAGTCAAAGACGATAGCCAGCTTAGAGACGCTTGGACCAAACAACAAGTTAAGCAATTGAGGTGCGAGGAAAAACAAAACCAAGCCAATGAAAACGGTGGCTGAAACTAGGCGAGACGTATATCGACAAAAAGCTGTCTTTAATTTGCTGCAACCATCACGATAAGCTAAGGCCAGTGGAGTTAGCAACGGAGCGTAAAGATATCGCGAAGCTGCCTGAATTAAAATTGCGGGCGTGGCAATTGACGCGTAAATGCCGAGCTGCTCAGCTCCATAAGTATTTCCAAATAACTGTCTCGCTATAGTTGTCGTCAGACTAAACATCAAAGCCGAAATGGCCAACGGAAGACATGACTTAAAAATGTCGACAAATTCACTTCGACGAATAATTATATCTAAATCAGTTAAACGCCTGACATGCGGAATGTCATAGAAAACAGTCATCAAGAAGCAAGGAAGCCACATCCCGATTATTCCATATGTAACATTACCGCTCACGTAAGCACCGACTGAAAAGCCAGCAAGAAGCAACACACCGCGCAGAAACTGTGAAACTCCTATATAGTCCATCCGTTGGAATCTCTGATCGACTCCGGAAAGAACATCGCACACGGACTCATCTATTTTAAATAGTAAATAAGCGAGGATACTAGGAACAAAGGAGATATCCTTTACTGTTATTAAAGAATAGACGCTAGTTGCGACCAAAGCGAACAATATCATTCGAACTCGAAAGGCAAAATAGCACCCATGAGAATAATTGTCGCTGACATCAGATACCTGATATGTTCTTAGATTAAATGTGGCCAACGGCAGGAATACATTTCCGATTGCCATTGCAAACGCGAGATATCCAGATGCCTCAAACCCGGCAATATAAACAACAAGAATAGTCACCAGCCACTGACAGCCTTGATATGCCAAGCAACCGATTAAATTAAATATAGTATTTCGTGCCGCAGATTGAGGCGAAGTATTAAAACCGTTTACTTTAGAAATATACATGTGCGCGTTTTCAAACAGAGTTAGCAGTTAAAGGTATTAAAAAGAGAGATGGCGTTTGCGCACTCGCTCTGAAAACGATCCAGCTCTTCGGCGATCGAACGCCTATACTCAAGAAAATCAAGAGTGGCTTTATCGTAGTTATTCATAACAAAGTTAATTGTTTGGCGAATCTGATCGATATTAAAGTCACCAAACTTATAAATATCTGATATTGGAATATCTACGTCGTTTGCCGCCGCTCCGCGCATACCTGTCACGACACAGCATCCGCAAGTAGCTGCCTCGCGGGGAAGTCGATCCTTTCCGGGGTGTGCGCCAAAATCTACATATAATTTTGCTTTCTGCATCGTAGCCAGCAGTTCGGAGAAAGACATTCCCTGAAGCGGAACCCACTCGTAATCTGAAATAGAGTTGATGAGCTGTTTGGTATATTTAATGCCCTTCTTAGGGTTATATAGAATCGTATTACCCTTTACCGCTGTCTCATCTGCCTTATATCTCAAATCTATAAAGTCGGACAATGGGTAAACGCGAGATGCATCTATATTCAACTTATCAGTGATATATAAACGCGCGTATTCGCTTTGATAAAAATGAATGCACTTTTTAAATTGGCTCAAATTTAGCAAATGAACTGGTTTATAGGCCAGACGTCGAGAAATTCTATAAACATCTTTATACGAATACCCATCCGCCTGATAAGCCGCACCCCAGTAATTGTCTACACTCATCCACCAAACGGCAGTTTTGGACTGGCGGAACCTAGAAATGTATCCAGCAAAATGCTCAGGAATTACTACGCAACAGCCAGGCTTATCAATCAGGCCCACAACGTAGGGGTTCTCGTAAATAGGCTTGAACTTATTATAGATAGGCTTACCAACAGGATCGGACAGATACATCATGAATGCATTGCCGCCGAGTTTATTGATTTGAGAACAGAACTGCTGAAGCAATTCGGTTCCACCTGTCGGTCCAACCACCGGACTTAGAACATAAATTTCCATTAGTGCATCCTTATTCATATAAATATCTAAACCGAATGAGCGTATAAAGGGTAAGCCCAAACTAACGATTTAACACATTTTCCTTGAAACGATATGATGAGGCGACAGCCAATCGCGATATCTTATCTAAATAACTCCAGGACAATAGGGGGATTTTTAATAGCTGTAAAACCGCGGCGACAATTCGTTTATTATGCAAATTCGCTACGGCCTCGTTGAACGCAGCGTTTGCTTTTAAGTAACCTTGTTCTTTACTGGAGCTACAGCCCTCCACTTCATTCCAAGCTTCCTCTATAGATGGCAAAGTGTTTTTGCGAAATGAAGAAGTCAAATAGCGCTGTGCAATAAATTGCTTGAATAAATTTGACCTAGATAAGCTATCGGAACCCATCCTATATTGCAAAACACGAAATCCGCAATTTCCAATACGTTCCCCCGCCAACGACGAACGCAAGAGAAAATCATAGTCCTCGCAAAAGGGGAAATTGCGATATTTCTTCTGGAAAACTGATCGTTTACCCAGCCACGTAGGATGTGGCACGCAGTTATTCCAGCGAAGAGCCTGATTAACATGTTTGAACTCTAAAGGAAGCTGGACACTATATTGAAAACATCCAGCCTCATCAATGACATCCATCTCTCCGCCGATTAAATCCAAGTTATCCTTATTCAAAGTGTTAACCTGAATTTCGATACGTTGCACATCCGCGATATCATCCGCATCCATGCGACAAATATAATCTCCGGTTGACAAATCGATGCCCTGGTTCAGATTATCAACAATCCCAAGATTGTGCTCGTTCACTACAGCCCTAACTCGAACGTCGGACTCCGCATATGATTTGATTAAGCTACAAAGATCCTTATTGGATGGATCATCCAACAGAAGTAGTATCTCAAGTTTTTTATATGATTGTCTCAGAATTGATTCAATAGCACACTGAGCAACAGGCAGCGGCTCCCTATAGAGCGGCAATAATACAGAAACTAAGTCCATTGTGATTCCTTAAAAAGCTACTGTGAAATTCCCAGCAGATAAGTCAGCGAGGGGCTGGAGCCAGTTTGACAACCAGGATCGCGAAGCACGCCGTTCTGGAACCGCTGCTGGGAGCCGCCGCCGGGGAGCGCCTCGGCCTCCGCCACGGGCCACCCGAGGGGGCCGGCCTGCCAGCCCCTCCTGACGTACTCGCTCCTTATCGCGCCGCTGCGGACGGAGACGAACCCGTATTCATTAGTCCAATGTAAAGACCCATTTTGAAAATCCTGGGCAGAACCCGATCCATTGGACGAGCTAAACGCTTCATCGCCAACCGGAAGACCTAGCTCAGAAGACTCCATCCCCAAATCGCACCATTTTTGGAAAAATGAACCGCAAATAGAATGGGCACCGGACTTTTTAGTCCAATACACTCTTCCAAGTTCACATTTTAAATAGGAATAAGTGCCCTCGTGAACAATCCCTCCGTCTTTATTGCCCAGCTGAGCAGAGTGCGCTTCGTAATAGGAATTAATTTCCCAGGTCGCTTTATCCTGATCAGACATTACTCCAATGGCACCATACGCATAGTTCATATCGACGGAACCGCTGATTCCATCAACGCTTCCATCACTCGCATACTGCCAAAAGCCGTACTTGCCCGCGTAATCACACTGATAATTATATTGTGCGATCCAATGGTCCCATGACGGTGAATTAAACACGGGGTCGGTCAGGATATTGTTAAACCAATTTAAGTTGGCATAAATGCCAACCTTATAGCCAGCATTTATAATCCGATTGCAAAAAACTGAAGCCCTTGAGGCGATACCTCCTTGGCGACCGTCAGCAATAATCGAATTATCCTCAAGATCGTAGTAGATAGGCAGTTGTGGGCTGTGGCCCGCAATGTTGCTAATAACGAATGCCGCTTCATCTGCCGCCTGTCCATCATCCCACGCATACGAGTAAAGATAGATACCGTACGGAATCCCCAAGCGCTCACACTCAGAGATATTACGCTGGAACTGATAATCAGTTCTTCCCCCGAAAGACGGCGCACCAAAGCCAACTCGAAGAATCGCAAAATCAACGCCGCTCGCTTTAACGGCGTCCCAATTGATGTAGCCCTGGTGCTCGCTCACATCGATACCCTGAGCAGTAACACCGTCAGGTAGCCTGCTGAGCGAATACGCTGAAATTCCAACATCTTCGGAGTCTTCTTCAAGAGTAATTGACTGACCATCTTGAAAGCGCCAAGAATTTTCAACAAGAACTCTCGAAGATTCGTCAGCAAAAGACGGTGTCGCGACAACAACCAATGACACGACCGTCGCAATGATAAGGACGAACGCCCTTTTAAACTGACCCATAGCTATTCCAAATTCTCGTAACAAGCCAAAGTTAATCAAAAGTGCATTTTAACGAATACGCGTTGACGCAGACAACGCATCTGCTTAATAACAGATTTAATAGGAGGCCGAATTCAGGAGTCAAAATACATCAACTCCCGCAACATACAAAGGAATACGTCATCCATTGCGTCAAGACTAGATTTACCAAGGAAAGGAGTGCAACAAGATATGGTTTATGGCGGCGCCTAGATACATTGTCTATTCATTGGCATGCCCCCATGAAATACTATTTTTATCACGCCCGTTTCTCTTTTTATCCCAAGAGTCAAATAAGAAACAATCGAACTCATAGAACTCTGTTTCCTGAAAGGAAAACTGTCTATCTTCATTGTTCGTGGAGATATTCACGATGAACGGGTTATTAACCGATCGCAATTCATGTTGACTAGCTCTTTCAGTTGAATTCTCCGAATATTCTTCGATATTCCGAGCGTTTCTTGTCGACTTTCTTGTCGCTGATCTTTCGAGCAATGCGAGAGATGCACTGTTTGATGAGGCCATGTTTGGAAACGAAAAAATCAAGTGTCCCTGCACCAGCGAGGAAAGCCAAGAAGATTGTTTGCGGAGAAATCGTTTCGGTTGAAAAGTTATCGCAGATTGACAGTGCCGCCGCGACGATACAAAGCGGTATGAATATGAAGCCCGCGACAATAGAAAGTCTTCGTTCATACTTAACCTTGGTTTCAGCTTGAACACGCTTAATTTCGATAAATGCCCTGTTTCTCTCTTCTTCCCGCTTGTGGGCCAATTGTTCAAGAGCCTTCTTGTTGGCAGAGATGGCCTCTTTTGTACTTGCGTCATACTGCTCCTGGAGTCGATTTCTGATGGATAGCACTGTATCCGAATCAACTTGTTCAGAGTCCCCGTTCGTTAAAGACATGAGTTCTCGCATGTTGAACATATGGGCTTTCATAGCGGCAGCTTCTTCTTCGGTAATACCGCCGCTTTTTTCCATCAGCTCGACCTGATGGAAAAAAGCCTGCATAACTTCTTCCGTTACACCAGTTGAGGACAATGCATCCTGAATTAGTTTTATTTTTGAATAATTAGTATGAGTCTGATAACACTTTAGCCATAATAGGGCCGTGAACTGTGGTTCACCAATGATATAAGGGACATTCCGTAAATCATTGTTTCCTTGCAAGTATTGTTCTGATAAATGGGCAAGACGCGTGTTGTGTGTTATGAAGATGTGCCCACAGGATTCAATTGATTTGGGCACAAGCTGTCTCCGGAGAGCAGCTATGGTGCTGATGCTGTCAACGTCCCTGTCTAGGGCAATCGGACGAGAATAGGATATGTTCTGATCGAGATAATTGCGTAGTCCCGCTTCGTCAATAACTGGTGGATTGGCTTCGTCGTAGTGCTCCTTTTTCATCACGGCTATTCCAAGGTTACTCACCTTTAACTGCACGGTGCTGCGGAATAGGTTGACATCTTTCCAGCTGACGTGATTTAGGTCAAACCCTTCAAGGGTGTGGACCCTCTGATAGCCGTTTGGATTGTGAATGGATCTTTCATAAGCATAAAGAATCTCATCAACCTCATCTAAGGTATGTTCGAAAACGCAGACTCTAGCTCCCTGCTCTTTGAGCATTTTGATTAACTCGAGAGATGCCTCGTTGCTTTCCTTCGCGTTACACCTCAGAGCATCAAGAATGATTCTAATGTCGAGATAGCAACAAGTTTGCTTGAAACGTTCCTTTCCATTGCCCCCGCTCTGGGTGTGCAGTGAGATTGCGAGGGAAAGAAAGAATCCTTGAAGCATCTCAAGGATGAATCCAAATGTTGATGAATCCTTCTCCATCTCATCAAGGATGAACTGACCAACCTGATACTCATAGCTCTTTTTCTTATTTGAGGGGAGAAGAGCAATTGATTTTGGACTTTTCGCGAGGCTAAATCCGTGTGACTCAAAAAAGAAGAGTAAGTAATCAAGCGCTTTAGCAGAATCCACGTTTAAATTTCCCGTGCAATCACGTAGATATGACGCCAAATCATTTCCGACTTGCTCACAGTGTTGTTTGTATTTGTTTTCATTCTTAGCAAATCGCGCTATATCGGCCTCTAGCTCCGTATTGAGATAAAACGTATCAAATCTTTTTTTAAGGAAAGTGGGCGATAGGCGGTTAAGCAAGGTTCTTGTCACGGAAAGGGGAATGGTCGCAAATCCAAACGTCGTGTTGAGATAGCTAGTTACGGCATCGAGCTTTACCTCATCTCCGATTTTAGTGGTCTTATGTATTGCTGTTTTTACAAACGGAATAAGAGAATCGAGAAGATCGCGATTTTTAATATTGAAAATGGAGTTTAGCATGGCGACGCTTGCCAAGGTGTAATTAAATGAAGTGGAAGTAGCTGATTTTGAATCCATCTTGATTGCGCTTTCTTCTTCTTGGTGCCGCCTTTCCGGCTTGGAAACGGTCGGCAGCGTTAACGCCTTCCTATCTTTGGTTCTCTATTGTACTCAGCCATTTGATATTGAGGCGCTGATTGCCCGGATTAATTCGGACCGGCAAGTTTTCTCTTTGAATTTGGGGTTTCAGAAAGATACTGATTAACATATGTTCTTAATTTTGCATAAATGCGTTTACGCTAAAGACAGAGCGGGGATCTACACTGTGTAGTATTCCTTATGATCGCTAATGAAGACTTTCGAGAAAGAGAATGCGTACTCATAGAATTCGTCGTCGCTTTCCCATTCTTCCACATCTTCCGTCGTTGCTGGCCGCATGATGTATTGATCGCCCACAAACAAACGCGCAACAGTCATAAATTCCTCAAAGCTTGTAGTGGCGCCTCTAGCGTCAATGTAGTAGGATTTCCGATTCCGGCTCACTTTGCAAAATGCATGGAACCCTATTTTGTTTTCTGTTTCCATTATGTAGAGAGGATATCCAAAGATATCTCGAAGGGCCAATGCAAAGCAATTACACTCTCCTTGTAACAAGAAGCCGGCACAAGACCAAATAAAGGAAGCTTTTTCTTCTTCGTCATCCTCGTCTTTTGGGCATTCTGCCCTATCGGAGTAATCTATCCCAAATAAAATGTCTTGGCAATCTTCTTCGTTGTAATAGCCTTTGTGGCAGCCCCAACAATGAAATGACTTGTAATGACTATTCTCGTCCATCAGCTTTTCCGATTCCCAAATGATCAATAGCTTTCGCTGGCGTCTGTATTTTCAGATGCACAGCCACTGCTCAACTATACCAATCGCAAACCCCATACCCCGAAAACACTATTACTCGACACGGCTGTGCCAAGCATCATATTCACTACGAGCAATCTACTCATCTTTAAGCCGGCGCCTCATGTCTGCTCATCTTCAATAGAGGTGACCAGTTTCGAGGCATGACCGTACATGCGGTCGACATCAAGCTTGCCGTCCTCCAACGGAATGAGCCCGTATGCATCTTCGAACCTTAAGAGAATCTCGAGGATATCCAGAACGCTGCCGAGCTCCACCTCGATAAATGCCTGGGGGTCAACTCCGATGACCTCGGCGATGTGCCCGAGCATCTCATCGCTGGCTGCCGTCTATCCAGCTCGTACAGGCGGATAGATGGCTCGCTGACCCCAATCTAGGGCAGATTCACGTATTCTAATGCCAACGCTCGCATCGATTTCCTCGCATCGATCCGAAACTTGCCAAGGAGCAAGAAATCCCCTGTCCAGCCTGCGGCAAGCCCTGCGATGAGAAACGATCGTCCAACACGCTGCATCCGCATATCCTTCTGGAATTACAAGACGTTGTCGAGCGTCTCACCACCGGCCGCCAGAACGAGTCGCTAGCATCCATTCTGCGCTCCAGAGTTCGCCAAGGACGCCCCTTTCGGCCAGAACCCCCTGCACCATCTTCAGTCACGTCAGTAACGCAGAGAGCCCGCCACCAGCGCAAAGTCCGCGACACTTTTCGAAAACTCTTCTCCACGATGTTTGGATCAAAGGTTGGAAAACTTTTCGAAAACTGGCCTCGGCGATCGCTTTCCACGTCGATTTCGCTTTCTCCCTTGCGCGATGACGGATCCCCTGCGTCCCTCGTGCCACAAGGCGTTGGGCAGAGGGCCCAACCCGAAACCGAAATGGGGCGATCATGACTAGCAGATTGCAGGAACGCGCAATCGAGGCAGCAGCCGTATTCGTCGAGCGTCGCAGGTACGATGTCTTCGACAAGGCCTGGTCCCCCGAGGAGGGAATCTCGATCGATCTGGTTACCAGGGACGGAGACGACGTGGTGCTCACCGACGTCGCCGCCTGCGAGGGAATCGACAAGGGCCTTCCCGAAGAGGATCCCGCCGGCTCCCGCCAGTGCATGGAGATCGCGGCCGCAAGATGGCTCGCGGAATGCTCCGACGACTTCGGAAACGTCGTCATCCAGTGTATTCGCTACGATAAAACTCGACACAAGTGTTCACTTTTACGCTACCACTGACAAGTGCCCTCCGCCGTTTTTAGCTAATTGGCGCACGCGCGCCGTGCGACAGCCGCCTCGGCAGGAGCGGCTGTCGTCATATTACGGGCCTAGAGCCCGCTATTTGCTCAGGATGACCAGGAGGGTCAAGAGAAGTAGGAGAAGGATGATCCTATCCATCAGACTACCCCCTGCCTTGTAGAACCGCGGCCCGGAATACAGCTGGCTTCGGAGAGCAAGGCAGAGGAAGACACACCGCCGCGTCCAGCTATAATTAAAACAGAAATACGTACGCATGTTCGTGTTTTGTGGTACACTATCTTTACCAAGACAGGGTGAAAGTCGCTTCGGAGGCCCCCAATGGTACGAAGCGCCGGCGCCGCGGATCCCCGCTGCCCCGACCCTGGCTTAGCCGGCGCACGCGACGCCGGCTGACCGGCGGGATGCCGGTTGATGCTACGTAATACCGGCATGTTGAAACCACTCGTCCTCCGGCGTGCGGATCATAGCATGTCGACTAAACCGAAGGGGCATACATCATGGACAATTCCAACGCAAGCCAGCAGATCGCTTTGTACGAGGACCCCGACCACGCAGTCCACCTTGACGTGCGCGTCGACGGCGATACGGTCTGGCTAACCCAGCAGCAGATGGCGACGTTGTTCGGGCGCGGAGTGCCGACTATCTCCAAGCACATTCATTCCGCAGCAAAGGAAGAGCTTGCCGGAATTCGAACTATTTCATTTTTTGAAATAGTTCGCTTAGAGGGAACAAGAACGGTCAAACGTCAGGTCGAGCACTACAACCTCGACATGATCATCTCGGTTGGCTACCGCGTGAAGTCTCAGCAGGGCGTGCACTTCCGCCGGTGGGCAAATGGCGTGCTCAAGCAGCATCTACTCCAGGGATACTCCATCAACCAAAAGAGACTCGAGGCGCTCGGAACGGTCTTCAAGGTCCTCGAGAGGTCGAGTACTCCGGAACTCTCCGGTGCGGCAGAAATTCTACAGAAGTACCTTCCGAGCCTGACTCTGCTCGATGAATACGACACGGGAAGGATGAAGGCGCCCCAGGGCAACGAGCCCAACTGGGAGCTCGGTTACACCGAAGCCCTCGAAGTCGTCCGCAGCCTACCGTTCTACTCGTCGTCCACTCTGTTCGGACGAGAGCGGGACAACCAGTTCGCCGGAATCATCAGCGCCCTCTATCAGGGCTTTGGCGACCAAGACCTATATCCCTCCGTTCAAGCAAAGGCCGCCAACCTTCTCTACCTCGTAGTGAAGGACCATCCATTCTTGGATGGCAACAAGCGCTCTGCAGCGGCGCTCTTCATTCACTTCCTCGATAAGAACGGAGTTCTCAGAGACGGAGAGAGACTCCGCGTGGAGGGCAACGCGCTCGCGGCCATGACGCTCATGATTGCCCTCTCTGACCCAAGCGAGAAGGACTCCATGGTTACGCTGGTGGAGAATTTCATCGCGTAGCGCCTTCGCCCGAGCACCAGAATCGACGTTCCTTCATATAGCAGATGCAAACGAGGAAAGGGTCATCAAAGTAAGGCACCGTCATGGCGAGGGAGGTGCGCAATGAGTCGTTCCATGAAAAGCCATATAAGCCTACAATTGTCATCAGATGTAGGCTTATATGGCTTTCGAGGGGAGGTCGGCATGGTGATCACCTACCGGGAGGCGCTGGCTGAACTCGGGAGCAGGTACCGCGTTCGCAAGGCGGTGTCGGAAGGGACGCTCCACCCCGTCGGCCGAGGGATGTACTCGACCAACCGGGACGAGGACGCCCTCGCCGTGATCGCGAAGCGCTACCCGGGGGCATCCTGACCGGGCAGACCGCGCTCTACGCCCACGGGCTCGTGACCGCGCCCCCCGACCGGATCGACCTGGCCACGAAGCGCGGTGGGACCAAGATACGCGACGCCGCCGTGCGCCAGCACTTCATCCCGGAGGGATGGCTGGGCGTCGGGAGGTCGACCGTCTCGGTGGACGGGACCGAGCTTGCCGCTTACGACCCCGAGCGCATGCTCCTCGAGCTCATGCGCTCGCGCAACAAGCTGCCCTACGACCTCTACCGGGAGGCCGTCGCCTCGTTCCGCAGGCGGTCGGAGCGGCTGGACATATACAGGCTGCAGGACTACGCGGAGGCAATCCCGCACGGCGAGGCACACCTCGAGCGCGCCATGGAGGAGGTATTCTGATGGACCTGAACGAGATGAGGGCGCGCTACGAGCGCGAGGAGGGCTACTCCTGCCTCAACGCGACCGCGCGCGTCTGCCAGGACGTGATCCTCTCGAAGCTGGCGGCATCCGGCATGCGCGACCGAGTGACGGTCAAGGGAGGGGTCCTGATGTGCGCGCTGTCGGGGAGCGGGCGCCGCGCAACCCAGGACATAGACCTCGACTTCGTGCGGTACCCGATGACCGACGCCTCCATTCGCTCCTTTGTGTCCGCCCTCTCGAACCTCGGCGACGGCGTAACCGTCCGCATCGCCGGCGAGATAGAGGAGCTGTCGCAGCAGGACTACAAGGGCAGGCGCGTCAACCTCAAGGTCAGCGACGGGCGCAGCACGTTCGACACGAAGCTCGACCTGGGGGTCCACGCGAGCGCCGCGATGGAGCAGGACGAGCTGTGGTTCGACGTGGCACACCGGCAGGAGGGCGTCTGCCTGCTTGCGAACTCGAAAGAGCAGGTGTTCGCCGAGAAGCTCAAGTCCCTGCTGCGCCACGGCATCCGAACGGCCCCGGAAACTCGTTTCATGGAGCGTTTCATGGAAAATCCCCCTAATCTAGCAACGGTTCAGAGTCTACTAGATTGGGGGGACGCGAGCCAAGTCGACAAGGGCAGTTAACCGGCGGCTATTCATGCCTCGATTTAGAACCGCTCGAGAATCTCCGCAGCGTTCTCTCGCAGATAGATATCTAGGTCCGGCACGGCAAACTGCACGTAGCCTCTCTGTGGCGCCTGAATAACCTCTCTTTGTAGCAATTTTGCCCTAATGGAGCTGACCTCATTGGTCTTTTTACCCATGCGCCTAGCAATCTCGGATGATTTGGACTGTTGTTTGTCCTCGCACATCGCCAAAA
>ERZ836939.1885-NODE-1885-length-22370-cov-2.832086_pt1 | contig 22370 bp, 16 predicted proteins | sample MGYA00519912_ERZ836939 | MGnify/ENA primary metagenome ERZ836939 (study PRJEB31850, sample SAMEA3708810) | human gut metagenome | biome: human gut; feature: human-associated habitat; material: faeces | place: China | collected 2014 ...
ACGGAGGCCCTAATCCCGCAGCCGTTCGTCGGGCTCGGCACAGGCGTCGTGCAGGGCCTGAAAGCCTCGCCGTGCCTCCGCCTGCGAGGAGGCGCGGACGGCGTCGAGTTCGTCGGCATGATCGCACAGGAGCCTGGACAGGTCGCCGTCAAGATGGCCCTGCTTCACCATGCCCTTCACGATGCGCAGGGCCTCGGGCGGCGTCATACCCTTGCGGTAGGGCCTGTCTTCGGTCAATGCCGTGAACACGTCCGCAATCGCCATGATCCGTGAGGGGAGAGGGATCTCCTCGCCCTTCAGGCCCAGCGGGTAGCCCTTGCCGTCCAGCCGTTCGTGGTGCCCGCCGCCCCAGACGCTCACGCGCTCGAAGCCGGGTACGGCGTCCAGCCACAGGCGGCTGAGGTCGGCGTGGCGCTTCACCTTGGGGAATTCCTCGTCGGTCAGCTGCCCGGGTTTTTCGAGCAGCGCCAGCGGGATGCCGAGTTTGCCGATGTCGTGGAGCATACCCGCGACGAACAGCGTGTCGAGGTCATCCTGCCCCATGCCCGTCAGACGCCCGAGCGCCACAGCCATGTGGGCCACACCCGTGGAATGGGTGGCGGTAAAGGGGCTGCATGAGTCGATGATGTGCCCGAACAGGGTGCTGAACTGGATGGTTTCCTGCGGCGTGAGGATCTGATCGCCGTAGCGCCGCCGGACGAAGGCGGGGAGGCGTGTGTGCGCCCCGGCGAGGTCATTGAGCGTTTCCTCGTCGTGCAGGATGTCTTGCATGGCCTCGATGTGGTCGGGCGAGTAGATGCCGGGGCGTCGTTCGCATACCCTGCGATCCGCGCCCTCCACGGCCTCCCGGAAATCGTTCTTGGCGCGCAGATCCACATCCACGCGATCGGCGATGTTGATGAGGCTGCCTTCGCGGGCGGCGAGCCCCCTGTCACATGCCTTTTCCCAGTACATGTGGTGGAAGCGCACCCGCTCCGCCTCTTCGGCCAGCGTGGGGCAGTTTTGCAGGAACAGGCAGCCCGCTTGCGGATGGAGGTAGCGCTCGCGCTCGAAGACGAGATCTTCCGCACTGGTTTTCAGGGGGATGACCCCCACGTCGTGCATGATCCCGGCGAGGAAGAGCCGTTCCCGCTCCTCGGAGGGAAGGCCGAGGCGTTCGGCCAGCCTGTCGAGAAGGAAACCCACTCGCCTGTGGTGGCCGGTCAGGGCCGGATGAACCTGGTCCAGCGCGTTGGCGAAGGCCAGAATCAGATCGTAAAGCTTGATGCGCAGTTGCATGGCGTACCCGAAGAGGAGCAAAGATGGCCGCCGGCGCGGGCCATCGGCGGAAGATTGCCGGAGAATATGGGGTCTGCCGCAAATGTCAACGGGGGATATGCGTAACGTGTCCATCGGTATGGACGAACCCGTGGAAGAGATCATCCCTTCGGACTCAGTGCCCGGCGGCAGGAACGTGACCGGAGGCGGCCCTGCGCGGGGGCGTGGACACCGAAGGCCCACTAGCCGTGGCTGGGCTCATCGTAGCCGGGGCGTTACGGAATCTATCCTTCCCGCAGTAAAGCACATGGCAGCGCCCGCAACCCGGAGTTGCCCCAAGACGTGTCGTTGCCCCATCCCGTAAGAAAAAGGGGGATTGACGATGCCAACTGTTGTGGCTGGCGATAAAAACAGGTATATCATCACGGATAGTTTCAATCGAAAGAGAGGTGAGGCCCTTGTTCGAAGGGGTTTCGGCGGGCATAGCGCCAGTGTGAAGCGGCACAACGGCCTTGAAGATCGGAACCGCTACGGGAGAGGCCCGTGGAAGGGGCCATGCGCCGCAGCTTGTTCAGGGATGAAGGCCGCTCTTTTTTGTTGAATCGCTTTTTGGACAGGAGCGTTGTATCATGCAACCAGTCTTGCGCCCCGCGCGGATGTGCGATGCGAAGAAGATCCACGGTTTGCTCATGGAATGTTCGGCGGAGGGCCTGCTGTTGCCGCGTTCGCTGTCGAACCTGTACGGCCAGATCAGGGATTTCCGCATTCTGGAAACCAGCGGCGGGGAATTCATCGGCTGCGCGGCGCTGGCGGTGATTTGGGAAAACCTGGCGGAAGTCCGCTCTCTCGCCATTGCCAAGCCGTGGCGGGGGAACGGGTTCGGCAACATCCTCGTGGACGAGTGCTGTAAGGATGCCCGCAGGATAGGCATCGACCGGGTATTCGCGCTGACGTATCAGGTGCGCTTTTTCGAGCGGAACGGCTTTGGCGTGGTGAGCAAGGATCTGTTGCCCCAGCGCGTCTGGATCGTCTGTGCGAACTGCCCCCGTTTCCCCGACTGTGACGAAGTGGCGGTGATGCGCCACCTGGATGCGGGCGGCGCCTGAAGGCTCGCCGGGCTCTGAGGGCGTAGGCTTCGCCATATGTGTAAGCCGTTATTTGCCGGAGGGAGGCATCGCGGCACCGCCTTTGCGTTGTGAGGGCGGGCCGCTTCCTTTTTTCGTTGCTGAAAGTGTTGTGCATCGCCTCCGGGCTGCAGGGCGGGGACGATAAGGGGCCAAGGCTGGGCGAATTCCGCCAGCCTTGGCCCTTTTCCTTCAGTGTCGGTGCGCCGTTAGGCGGGCAGGCTGCCGCGCAGGAAAACGCCGCGCCGGGCGTCGTCGAGGATCTTCCCGTCCTCATAGGCGACTGCGCCGCGCAGCAGCACGGTGCGATGCCTGCCGAGGCAGCCCATGCCCGCGAACAGGCTGTAGTCCACGGCCATGTGCTCGTTCCTGTCGGGGATGATCCAGTCGTCTCCGGGATCGACGATGACCACGTCCGCATCCGATCCGGGGAGGAGGGTTCCCTTTCTTGGATACAGGCCGAAGCATTTCGCGGGGTTTTCGCACAAGAGCCGCACAAGGTCGGGGATGGCGACGCGGCCCTTGGCAATCCCTTCGTTCCACGTGACGCAGAAAAGCGTATCCACGCCGGGCGCGCCGTGCGGGGCCCGGAAGGTTTCGGCAAAGAGCGGCTCGTTGGCGGCGGTGGCGTGCCCCGCCGCGTCGGAAGCGACGACCTGTATTTCGCCGTTGCGGATCGCCTCCCAGAGCGCCTCGCGGTCTGCCTCCTTGCGCAGGGGAGGGGACATCTTGGCGAGGTTGCCGCGCAGCGCAAGCTGGCTGTCGTCCAGCGTCAGATAATGGGGGCAGGTTTCGGCGAAAAGCGTGGGCACCGTGCCCCACTTCCTGAACAGCCTGATGGCTTCGAGGGATTCCTTGCAGGTGACATGCGGCAGGTAGATGTTGCAGCCCGCGACAGAGGCCAGCGAAAGCACGCGGAAGATGGCCTCGGCCTCGGAAATGTTGGGATGCGTCGCGGGGTAATCGCGGGGGTGCTCCCGCCCCTCGGCAACGGCCTTGGCTTCCAGATATTCAAGGATGGCGTCGTTTTCCGCATGGAAGGCGAGGAGGGCCTTTTCGCGCGCGACCAGTTCCATGAGATGCAGGATCTGGTCGTCCTCCAGTTTCATGCCCCGCTTCCTGTAGGATGTGAACGCCTTGAAGGAAATGACCCCGCGCGCGACCAGTTCGGGGATGGCTTCGTCGGCCTCTTCCATGACGTTGGCGGTCAGGGTGCAGTGCAGCCCGAAGTCGATGCAGGAACCGGTTTCCCCTTCCCTGATGAAGTCGTCGATGGCCTGAACCAGCCCGCCCTGTTTGCCCCATGCGGCGACGGCCCCGATGTAGGGGATGACGGTGGTGGCGCCGCCGGACAGGGCCGCCCGCGACAGGCGGTCGATGCGGTCTGCATAGACGGGGTGGTTGTGCGCGTCGATGATGCCGGGCAGCACGTAGCGCCCGGAGGCGTCGATGACCCGGTCGGCCCGCACCTCGGAGCCGCGTGGGAGGAGGCTTTCCACCCGTTCCCCGGAAATGAGGATGTCCAGCGGGCGCATGGTTCCGGCATCAACGACGATGCCGTTTGTGATCAGAGTCGTACTCATGGCGTGTCCCCAGTGAAGCACCCCTTGCCTTGTCCGGCGGCCTGATGGCTTCCCCCTCCCGTTGGCGGGAGCCGCCCCTCATGCCGCCCCCGGAGGGGTTCCGCCGAGGGGCGCGTCGGGGCGGTTCACCTTGCCGCTTCATCCCATCCCCGGAGGGGCCTCCGGCAAGGGCATTGCGGGAGCCCGGATGCCTCGCGGCAGCGCGGCGGGCGCTTCCTGAACGGGCGCTTTGCCGGGGGCGCGGGCGAACCGGCGGGTCAGGCGACGGGCGCGGCGGAATAGCCTGAGGTCATATCCCAGACGGCCTTTTTCAGATGCTTCACGATGTTTTCCACACCGTACTCGCGGATGACGGAACAATGCCCCGAAAGGCTGATGGCCCAGAGCCCGCCGTGCGGGGTGAGGATGGGCACGGCGACGCAGTGGAGCGAGTCGCTGATTTCGGAGATGTCCTCGGCGTATCCCTTTTCCTTGGCGGCGAGCAGGTCTTGCTTGAGGCGCGCCCCGTCCGTCAGGGTATGCAGGGTGTAGGCCGTCCGCGGGACGGTGGCGATGTATTCGTCGATTTCCTCTTCGCTTTTCGTCGAGAGGAGAGCCTTGCCGAGCCCCGTGCAATAGGCGGGGAGCTGCTGGCTCAGATCGATGCGCGTGACGCAGTTGCGGGGGTATTCGCGGCGCAGGACGAGCACCTGCTTGTCCATGAACGTGGCGAAGCTGACCGTGGCCTGATCGAACGTGGCCACCAGTTCCCGCATGTACGATCTCCCGGTTTCCACCATATCGATCTTGCTGCTCACCATGGCGCCGAGCTGCACCACCTTGAGCGTCACCGAAAAAAGCCCCGTCTGGTCGTCCTTGCGGACATAGCCGAACTCGATGAGGCTGTTGAGGAAGCGGTGCACCGAGCTCTTTTGCAGAGACAGGGCCTTGCTTACCTCAAGGGCCTTGTGCGGGCCGTTGGCGCAGAGGAATTCCAGAACGTCGAAAACTTTTTGTGATGATGTCAGCATGGGAATCTCCGGAAAGGGATATGCGGCGGCGGGGAAAGCTCCGTCCTCCGGCGTGAAAGTATGCCTACCCGTCATGAGAAAGGCAATACGCTCCGGCACCTGAAAGCGTTCCCCCGCCGTCCGTTTCGGCGCAGGGATCCGAGTATTGTTTCCGCAGCCTGTTATGGCTGCCCCGCGTTCCGCACGGGCAGCCGTTCCTTGTGTGCTCCGCGCTGGGGGCGTCCCCGGCGCGGTTCCCTTCGGATGGCCCCTCCCGTCAGGCGGGCCTCCCACGGCACGGGGCCGTTTCCCTTGCGGGGCGGCTAGTCCCTGATGACCCTCCCGGGCCGTGCGCCCGTGAGCGCGGCGTCCTCCACCACGAACACGCCGTTGACGAGTACGTGCGCGATCCCGGCGGGATGCACGCGGGGATCGTCATAGCTGTTTTTGTCGATGACGGTATCCGGGTCAAAGACCACCAGATCCGCGTCGTAGCCCTCGGCGATGACGCCCTTGTTCCGCAGCCTGATCTTGCGGGCGGGGAGCGAGGTCATCTTGCGGACGGCCTCCTCAAGGGAAAGGACGCCCTGCTCACGCACATAGCGGCCGAGGATGCGGGGGTAGGTGGCGTAGGCGCGCGGGTGGGGCCTTCCGCTCATGAGCCCGTCGGTGATGAAGCTCACGGCCGGGTGGCGCATGATCGCGGTGATGTCCGCCTCGTCGAGCCCGAACGAGATCATGCCCACGGCGAGCTGCTCTTCCACCAGCAGGTCGAAGGCGGCGTCGGCGGGGTCGGCATGTCCCCGTTCGGCGGCGATCTGCGAGATGCTCTTGCCCACGCAGGGCTGGTTGGCTTCGCTGACTACCGAAGAGACGAAGATCTTTTCCCAGCCCACGGACTGCGAGAAGTTTTCCCAGTCCATGCGCGTGTCGAGGTCATGCTTGATGGCGCCGCGTTCCTCGCGCAGGGCCCGCAGCAGGCCGTCCACGCCCCGGCTGTGGTACCACGGCGGGATGACCACATGCAGGAACGTGCTCCCCGCCGTGTAGGGGTACTGGGCCATCGTGACGTCGATCCCGGCGGCGCGGGCCTCGTCGATGCGGCGGATGAGCGCGGCGGAACGGCCCCAGTTCTTTTTCCCGCGGATCTTGAAGTGGGTGATCATGGCGGGGATGCCGGAGCGTTCGCTGATGGCGATCACCTCCTCCACGGATTCGGCGATGGCGTCGGCCTCGTTGCGCATGTGCACGTCGTAGATGCCGCCGTGCGCCGCCGCGGCCTTGGCTACGGCCACGGTTTCCTCAAGGCTCTGGTAGCGGCTCGGAGGGTAGATCAGCCCGGCGGAGATGCCGCGCGCGCCCTCGTCCATGCACCGGGCGACCAGATCCCGCATGGCCCGGATTTCGTGGTCTTCCGCGGGCCTGTCGGCCATGCCCATGACGCTCAGGCGCACCGTGCCCAGCCCCACGTACGAGGAGACGTTGAGCGGCGGCTTCGCGGCCTGCAGGCAGTCGAGGTATTCCGCGAAGCTGTTCCACGTCCACGGCACGTCGAGCGTCCCGGCGAGGCCGGAAAGGTGTTTCTTCCAGTCGGCCTTGTCGCCGTCCTTGATCGGCGCGAGGGACATGCCGTCCAGCCCGAGGTTTTCGGTGGTCACGCCCTGCATGATCTTGCAGTCCATGCCCTCCCCGGCGAGGAGCGGCAATTCCGAATGGCTGTGCCCGTCCACGAAGCCGGGGCAGAGCGCCTTGCCGTCCACATCCGCCACGCGGCGGGCGCGGGCCGTGGAGCCGGGGGGCAGCACGGCGGCGACGGTGCCGCCTTCCACGCCCACATCACCGTAGAACCACGGGTTGCCCGTGCCGTCGATGACCTTTGCATTGCGGAACAGAATATCAAACATGGGAATGCTCCCTCACATGCCGCGGAATCCCCGCGGCGTCTTTAGGGCAGGTGGCCTTTGCAAGGGCATACGCCTCAAAGCCGGGCTCCGGTAGGAAGCGCCGTCTTCACCAGACCCCACGCCGGTTCACGGCACGCCGCACCCGCGTGCGGCGAAAGCCGTTTCAAGATGGGATGGCCCTAGAACGTGTGGTTCAGCCCGGCATCGAATGCCCGGACATTGAGATCCCGCACTTTGGGCGCGACCCGGTCGGCGATGACGGAGCGCCAGACGTCGGCGTCGCCCCCGACGAGCTGGGCCAGCCCGCCCATCATGACGCTGTTGAACACGCGGGCGTTGCCCATCTCCACGGCGAGCGGCGTGGCCGGGATTTCCCGCAGGCCCGCGCAGCGTTCGCGGATGGCGGCGCGGATGCCGTCCTCGTCGGGATAGTCGGCCTGCCCGGAGCTTACCGATACGGGGTCGATGCGCCAGTCGTTGGCGAGCACGACCGTATCCTTATTCGTATAGACGAGCCGCCGCAGGCCCTCCAGCCATTCGAAGCTCAGGTAATAGTCGGCGGTGCCCCGGTCGATCATGGGCGCGCGGACGTTTTCGCCCCAGATGATGTGGCTGACCACGGAGCCGCCGCGTACGGCCAGCCCGAGGATGTCGGATTTCTTGGCGTCGTGGCCGAGCCGGAGCCCTACTTCGGCGAGGATGTCGCTGGCGAGGATGGTTCCCTGCCCGCCGACCCCGGTGATGAGGAAACGGATGGTCTTTTTCATGGGGATGCGCTCCTTAGGCTTGTTCGGGGCCGGAGATGGCGTGGACGGGACAGATCTGGGCGCAGATGCCGCAGCCGACGCAGGTCACGGGTTCGATGCGGGCCTTGCGCTTCCCGGTCCTGGGGTGCTTTTCGTCGGACAGCACCACGGAGGGGCAGCCGCTCTGGATGCACTTGCCGCAGGCGATGCACTTGTCGGCATCCACCACGCGGGCGGGCTTGGGGCTGCGGGAGACGAACACGCAGTCCCCGCGCGTGATGAGCACGGAAACCCCGTCGTAGGCGGTGCATTCTTCAAGGCCCTTGCGGACTTCCTTCATGTCGAACGCGTTGGCGGTGACGACCTTTTCCACTCCGCAGGCCCGGCACAGCCCGGCGATGTCCACGGGCTCGATGGTCCCGTTGGAGAGCGTCTTGGAAAGGCCGGGGTTGTCCTGATGCCCGGTCATGGCGGTGGTGCGGTTGTCCATGATGATGACCGTGCCTTTGCCCTTGTTGTGGACCATGTTCAGCAGCGGCGCGACGCCCGCATGGAAGAAGGTGCCGTCGCCGATGGTGCACACGGCGGGCTCGGGCAGGCCGGACAGCCCCATGCCGTGCAGTACGCCCACGCTCGCGCCCATGGCCCCCATGGTGTGCTGGGCATTGAAGGGCGGCAGGGTGCCGAGGTTGTAGCAGCCGATGTCGCCCGCCACCGGCACCTTCATCTGGGAAAGGTTGTAGAACGTGGAGCGGTGCGGGCAGCCGGAGCACAGCAGCGGGCTGCGGCTGGGGAGGGATTCGGACGTGTCGCTGAACGCGGGGGCCGTATCTTTAAGGATGCCCGCCTTGCGGCAGCTTTCGGCGATGTCCTCCGGCAGCAGTTCGCCGCAGATGGAGAAAATGTCCTTGCCGCGCGCGGGGATGCCCATAGCCCTGACCTGCTCCTCGATGAAGGGGTCAAGCTCCTCGACCACGATGACGTTGCGCACGCCGTCCGCGAACTCCCGGATCAGCTTCTTCGGCAGGGGGTAGCACATGCCGAGCTTGAGGATGGAGGCTTCGGGGAAGACCTGCTTCACGTATTCGTAGATGATGCCCCCGGCGATGAAGCCGTATTCGCGGCCGCCCCATTCGATGCGGTTGCCGGGCCACGTGTTGCTCCATTCCTCGATGTCCAGCAGGCGCTGTTCAAGGATGTAGTGCCGCTTGCGCGCCCACGTGCACATGGAGTTGTACTTCTCGATGTTGCGGGGGAAGGGGCCGACCTCGCGCCCGTAGGAGCCGGGGGTGCCGAGCTCCACCACGGACTTGGAATGTGAGGTGCGCATGGTCGTGCGGATGACCACGGGCGTGTCGAAGCGTTCGCTCATGTCCACGGCTTCGATCATGAAATCCTTGCATTCCTGGCTGTCGCAGGGTTCCAGCATGGGGAACTTGCCGAGCTTGGCGTAGTGGCGGTTGTCCTGCTCGTTTTGGGAGCTGAACAGGCCCGGATCGTCGGCGGTGACGACCACGAGCGCGGCCTCCGCGCCGGTGTAGGCGGTATAGAACAGCGAATCGGACATGACGTTCATGCCCACCTGCTTGGTGGTCACGAGCGCGCGGCGCCCGGAATAGGCCGCGCCCGCGGCGGCGTCCATCGCCACCTTCTCGTTTACCGACCATTCTGAGTATATTTCTTTGTACTTGCTGACGTTTTCAAGGATTTCCGAGCTGGGTGTCCCCGGATAGCCGCAGGCGATCTCTATGCGCGCTTCCAGCGCGCCCCGTGCGAGGGCCTCGTTGCCGGACAGAAGTTTCTTCATCGGCTTTTCTCCATCAAGATTAGTCGGTTTCCCCGCAATGCCGTGCCGGAGCCACCTGCATCACGATGTCCACAATGCGTACGCCTTCCCCTTCCGGCAGCACCATGACCGGGTTCAGGTCGAGCGAAACGAGCCTGTCGCCCAGCGCGCAGCACATGGCTGCCACCCGGACGAGCACATCGGAGAGGGCTTCCACGTCGGACGCGGCGCGCCCTCGGAAGCCGGTAAGCAACTTGGCGGCCTTGAGCCTGCCGATCATGGCGCGGGCGCCTTCGGGTGAGAGCGGGGCCAGCTCAAGCGAAACGTCGCGCAGCAGCTCCACGAACACGCCGCCGAGCCCCACCATGACCGCCGATCCGAACCCGCCGTCACGGTTCACGCCGACAATGGTTTCCACCACGTCGCCGGATTTGCCGCCCGCGCTCCGCACCATGCCTTGCACGAGCATCCCCTCGCGCCGCGCGTCCGCGTGGTGCAGGGCAAGGATGCCTTCAAGCTCGCGCCATGCCGCCGCGAATTCCGCGCCGGTGCGGAGGTTGAGCTTGACGAGGCCTGTCTCGGTCTTGTGCGCGATGTCGGGGGAGGCGGCTTTCAGGGCGACGGGATAGCCGATGCGCCCGGCTGCCGCCATGCCTTCCTCAAGCGAAACCGCAAGCTCCTCGTGATCTATGGCGATCCCGAAATGGCGCAGCAGGCGGGCGGAAAGCGAGTAGGGCAATACGCCCGAACTGGCGTCGAGTTCCGAAGCCAGTTCGGGGGGGAGTATGGAAGGAGTGGGGGAATCCTTCCGGGGGTAGGGAGATGCCGTTTTCGCCGCGCGCGCGGCGCACCAGTCTATCCAGCGCCGGATGGCGGGGATGCCCGCGCCGCTGCCCTGCACCACGGGGACGTTGCCCTGTGCGAGGATATAGCCGATGGCCGGATCGATGCCGCCGGAGATATTGGAAACGACGATGACCGGCTTGCCGGAGGCGGCGCGCACGGCGACGGCGGCGCGGGCCACGTCCGAGAACTGCTCCACCTGTTCGGGGGCCATGTTGCCGGGGATGTCCTGCGAGACGATGAGCGTTTCCACATCCTCCTCGGCGGCGAGGATGCCGAGGCTGGCGGGGTAGGCCTCGCGCAGATCGCCGCTGCCCCACGCGTCGAGGGGGTTGGCGATGGGGGCGTAGGGCGGGAGCACCTTGCGGAGCCGTTCCTTCCCGGCCTCGGAAACGGGCGGGAAGACGAGGCCGCTGTCCGCGCACACGTCCGCCAACATGCCCATTTCGCCGCCGGAAACCGTGGCCATCCCCACCTTCGGCGAACCGGCGGAAAGGCCGCGCAGCCCGCTGAACAGGACGGCGGTTTCGAGCAGGTCGTCGAGGGTGTTGACCCGCATGACGTTGGCACGGCGGAAAAAGGCGTCGAGTATCCGGTCGCTTCCCGCGATGGCCCCGGTATGGGTGGCCGCCACGCGGCAGGCGAGTTCCGAGCGCCCGACCTTGAGCGCGATGACGGGCTTGCCCTTTTCCGCGGCGCGGGAACACGCGGCGGCGAAGGCTTCCGGGTCGCGGATGGTTTCGATGAAGAGGGCGATCACATGCGTGGCGTCGTCGTCGACCAGATAGTCCATGTAGTCGGCGAGCCCGAGGGCCGCTTCGTTGCCGGAGGAAATGAGGCGGGAGAACCCGGCCATGCGGTTGGCGTTGCCGAGCGCCAGCAGCACCGCGCCGCTCTGGGCGATGACGCCGATGTCGCCGGGGCGGAACGCCTGCGGGAGCGGGGCGCTGTACATGCAGGTCTTGTCGGTGATGTTGGCATAGCCCACGCAGTTGGGGCCGCAGAACAGCAGGCCGGACTCATGGCAGAAATCGTGGATGCGCCGCTGCATGGCCCGGCCTTCCCCGCCCGTTTCGGCAAATCCGCTGGCAAAACCCCAGACCCCCTTGACGCCTGCGGCGTGCGCCTCCTCAAGCATGGGCAGCAGCGAACGGCTGCCCAGCAGCACGGTGGCGCAGTCCGCCGGGGCGGGGAGATCGCGCAGGGACGCGTAGCAGGGGTACCCAAAGATTTCCTTATACTTTGGGTTGATGGGATACACCGTACCCGTATAGCCGAGGCGCTGCATGTTCCTGAGGACGATGGAACCCGCCCCGCCGTTGGGGGATGCGCCGATCACCGCGATGGAGCGTGGCGTGAACAAGGGATCCAGTTTCCAAGGGGATTTTTTCACGGGAGACTCCTTTGTCCGGCGGTCAGGGGAGTGCCTTGCGGCGTTCTGGTTTGGGACACCGGCTGTTTTTTTGTTGTTCATTATATGAACTTAAATCCATAATACGAAAATATGAGGTTCGCCAAAAGAAGTCAAGCGGCAGGGCCGAAAAAGGGGAGCCTTGCCGAAAGATTTTTGCTTTTTCCTTATCATATGCAGTTCAAAGCGTTTTTTGCTCGGAAGGCGGGATGTGGGCAGGCTGCCTGCTGCCGCCGCGCTTGGCGTGGGGGGAAAGGCGGCCCGGCCTTCCTGCAGGATAGGCACCGTTGGCGGGAAAGCTGGTGCGGGCAGGAAGGCGGGGGAGGCGCCGCGGCGCAATGAGGATACGCGCGGATGGGCCGGTTTCTGTGGAAAGGTCCTTTGTCACGTATCCACGCATGGATAGGAACAAGTTGCGTTTGGCGTCGTGGGCGTCGTTGCCTTCACCCGTATCACCGTGGGGATAGGCGCAAGGGGAGGCCTGTTGACGCATGGCCCGCCGGGCTGGTCATGGTGCCCGCCGGGCTTGCTTCTTTCGAAACATCCAATCCGGAAGCAGGGCGGCAGGAGGCAGGCGGGACGGAAAAGCGCTTGCGGGGGGATTGAAGAAAAAAGCTGTAAACTGTAATATTATTAAATAGATATGATCTTATATTTCCAACTTGATAATGTGTTCCGCGCGTTCCCCGCCTGCCAGGGCTGTATGGGGATCGTTTCTTTGCCGGTTTTCTTCCGTTCGCCCGTGTGGGCGTATCAATGGGCGGCGTTGAGGAGCGCCCCGCAAAAGGTTTCCGGGCTTCCGGTAAAGCGATGGAGGAGGCGAGGCGGTACAGGCAATCCCTTTTGGGTTTTCCCTATGCCCATGAAGGCTTGGGGAACCGGCACACCGCAGCCGCCAGCCGCAAACAGGCCGCTTGCCAGGGCGATACATGCCGGATGGCATCCGTCCCCGTTGGGGGGGCGCGCCGCCGTACGGTACCCTCTGAAAACCCGTATGAAATTTTGTATGGCAATAAATTGGCTATGGTCAGGTGGCGGAAAATGTCCGCCATGCTTCGTTGTGTTTTTCCATTGAAATTTTCGTGATGGATACGGTGCCGCCCCTCTTGACATCACGTGAGGAACCAGTTTAGTTTTATATTACAAAATGAATTTCATATAGTGAACTAAAAAACGCCACGGCAAACACCAGCAAGCGGGCCTTCCCATTGCCTCGGGAAGCGGCCCGCACAAGGAACGGGGAAACGCGAAAGCGCCTCCATATGCGGTTGATGCAAGCCGGAAACCCTGGGGTTTCCCGGTGCGAGAGAACCCTCAACAGAGGAGTCACAGTATGAACCGGTTACATGTTCTTGTCTTGTTGGCTGCAATGGCCTGTACGGGGCTCGTGATGGGGACGGTGAAGGCCGAAGCCGCCGATTCCGGCAAGGAACTGCGTGCCGCGGTCAACGCCACGGCCCCGCCTTTCGCCTTCATGGAAAACGGGAAACTGGTGGGATTCGAGGTGGATCTGCACGCTGAAGTCGCCAAGCGCATGGGCAAACAGCTTGTGATGACGAACATTCCTTTCGCCGGGCTCGCCCCGGGGCTCCAGGCCAAGAAGTGGGATGCCGCCGGGAATACGTGGATCAACAAGGAACGCCTTGTCATGATGGACTTTTCCGATCCGTGGGTTGACGCTCAGCTCGCCTTCGTGACCCGGAAGAACGACGCCATCACCAGCCCGGAACAGCTCAAGGGCAAGACCGTGGGCGCCGAGGCGGGCACCGCCGAACAGCGCTGGCTTGACGCCAACCAGGAAAAGTACGGCCCGTACACCATCCGCACCTACGACCGCTCCATCGACATCCTCATGGATCTCATGAACAAGCGGCTCGACGCCTACCTGCGCGAACAGACCCGCGCCCTCTATCAGATCAAGAATTACCCCATGCTCGGCGTGGCCTTCCCCGTGGGCGACGTGTTCGTTCAGGGCGTGGCCTTCCGCAAGGGCGATCCCCTGCGCGACGAATACAACACGATCCTCAACAGCATGAAGCGGGACGGGACGCTCGCCGCCCTGTACGAAAAGTGGCTCGGCACGAAGCCCGGCCCCGATTCTTCCACTGTGCACGTGTATACGACCCCCTGGCAGCCGAAATAACCTTTTTGGGGCGGCGTTCCAGCGCCGCCCTTCCCGGCGGAGGACGCAATGCAGGCAGAGAACACACACTCGCGGCAGAAGCGGCAACGGCTCTGGTATCAGCGTGACGGATTCCTGTGGGGGCTGGTGGTCGCCCTCATCGCGGCCGCGTGGGGCCTTCTCCCACCGGCGGGAACCTCGCTCGGCATCGGCGGCTGGCTTGGCATGGGCCTGTATATGCTGCTCGCGGCCGTCCCCATGATTGTGACCACAATGGACAAAAGGCGCCCGCAACTGGCGGGGACGGCTGCCGCGCTCGGCTTCCTCGGTTTGCTCGGGCTGGTGTTTTACCGGTATTCCGGGGCACAGTGGGATATGCTCGGCATGATGTTCTTCAACAGGGAACTCATCGTCGAAACGTGGCCCATCCTGCTCGGCGGGCTTGAGAATACGCTGCTGATCTTCATCTGTTCGGCCGTGCTGTCCGTGACCATCGCGCCGATCATCGCGATCATCCGCACCCTGAACAACCCGATCTTCAACTGTGCCATCGACGCGTTCGTGGATGTGTTCCGCTCGCTGCCCATCCTCGTGCTGGTCATCTTCATCTACTATGCGCTGCCGTTCCTTGAAATCCACAGCACGCCCTTTGCGGCGGGCGTGTGCGGGCTTTTCCTCAGCGCGCTGGCCTTCATGATCGAATACTTCCGGGCCGGGATCGAATCCGTGAGCCGGGGGCATGTGGAGGCGGCCCGTTCCCTCGGGCTCGGCGTGATCCAGACCATGCGCTTCGTCATCCTGCCGCTTGCGATCCGCGTGGTGCTGCCGCCGCTCACGGGGCATCTGGTGGGGCTGCTCAAGGCCACGGCCTTCGTCTCCGTGGTGGGTATGCCCGAACTGCTCAAGCGGGCCATGGAAATCGTGGAATGGAAGGCCAACCCGACCCCCCTCGTCACCATCACCATCATGTATCTGATACTGCTTCTGCCGCTCATGTACGGAAGCACGTTGCTCGAAAGGAGACTCGCGAGATGGACAACACCGCATCGTGCATGATCGAAGTCTGCGACCTGCATAAGCATTATAAGGATGTTCATGTCCTGCGCGGCATCAGCACCACCGTCGCCAAGGGTGAGGTCTGCGCGGTCATCGGCCCCTCGGGATCGGGCAAGAGCACGTTCCTGCGATGTCTGAACAGGCTGGAGGAAGCCAGCTCCGGCGAGATTTTCATCAACGCCCAGGAGATCACCGACCCCCACCTGAACCTCAACAAGATGCGCGAGAACATCGGCATGGTGTTTCAGGGGTTCAACCTGTTCCCGCACATGACCGCCATCCAGAACATCATGCTGGCCCCGGTCAACGTGCGCGGCCTCTCCCATAAGGAGGCCGAAGCGTACGGCATGGAGCTGCTCTCCAGAGTCGGGCTCGCCGACAATCACGCCTCCTACCCCGACATGCTTTCGGGCGGGCAGCAGCAGCGCGTGGCCATCGCCCGCGCGCTCGCCATGCGCCCCGAAGTCATGCTCTTCGACGAGCCTACCAGCGCTCTTGACCCGGAAATGATCGGGGAAGTCCTTGAAGTCATGATTGATCTGGCGAAGCAGGGCATGACGATGGTGGTGGTGAGCCATGAAATGTCCTTTATCCGCGAAGTGGCGGATAAGGTGCTCGTGCTGGCCGACGGCGTGATCATCGAGGAAGGATCGCCGCAAGAGGTCTTCACCAACCCCCGGCACGAACGCTGCAGAAGTTTTCTCAGCAAGATCCTGTGAGGCCTGCCATGTCCAGAGATCCGCATCCGGCAGAGGCCGGAGGGGTTCCGCGTCCGCGCCGCCGCGCACGTATCGCCGGCCCCTGGTACCATTCGCCGAAAGCCGCCCTGTCCGGGCTTGCCGTCCTGATCGCGTGGGGGCTCCTCCTGCCCGGCGCGACGCCCGTGGGCGGCGGCATGAGCACGCTGGGGAGCCTTTCGCTGTTCGGCTATGCCCTCTTTTCCATCGTCGGCGGCATCGTCTTCCTGTCCAACAGGAACCTGGGGCGGGTGCTTTCCTCCTGCGCCGCCGTGGGGCTCCTCCTGCTCTGGGGCTGGCTCTTCGTCCGTTATTCCGGCGCGGACTGGTCGCGGCTGGCCTACGTGTTCTTCAATTTCGAGATCCTCGGCGAAAGCGGGATGAAGGCACTGGCGGGCGGGTTCATGACCACGCTTGAGGTGGGGATCATCGCCACGCTGTGCGCCTTCTGGCTCGGCGTTTTCCTGACCCTCGTGCGCTTCTTCGAGAACAAGGTCATGACCGGGTTCGTCAAGGTGTACGTGGATGTGTTCCGTGCCCTGCCCACCATCGTGCTGGTGTCCCTTATCCACTACGGCGCGCCGTTCATCGGCATCTACCTGCCGCTGATGGTATCCGGCATCCTGACCCTCACCCTGAACCACAGCGCGTTTTTCAGCGAAATCCTGCGTTCGGGCGTCAGCGCCGTGGGGCATGGGCAGCTTGAGGCGGCGCGCTCCCTCGGGCTCGGCACCTTCAAGACCTTCCGGCTCATCGTTTTCCCGCAGGCCTTCAAGACCGCCATGCCGCCGCTGACCGGGCAGTTCGTGGCGCTGCTCAAGGAAACCGTCATCTGTTCCGTGGTCGGCATCCCGGAACTGCTGCGCGAGGCGCTTGTGGTGCAGTCGTGGACGGCCAACCCGACGCCGCTGATCATCGCCACCATCGGCTACCTGCTCCTGCTGGTGCCGCTGACCCGGCTCTCCCGCTACCTTGAGGTACGCATGTCCACCGTCCGCCAGGCCTGTTGACGGGGGCAGCGGGATTTCGTGAAAGGCGGCAGCCGCCGCGCAACAGGCAATACTGTGTGAACACAAGGAGTATACATGCAAGCATCCATTCAATCCCGGCTCGCCGGAGCCATGCGGGAGCAGGGTATGCGGAGCCTCCTGCTGGCCGATCCCGAAAATTTCGGGTACGTGGCCGGCCCCATGCTCCCCTATGTCAAACAGACCCCGGACAGGGCCGTCCTCGCCCTGTTCGAGCCCGGAACGGACGAGGCGGCCTGCACCTGCTGGCTGTATCCCGATCTGGCCCAGCCCGCCGAAGCGCAGCTTGCCAAGGAACCCTCCGCCGTCTGCGTGGCCGTGGCGGAAGATGCCGTGGGCGCGGATTGCCTTATCCGCCGCCTCAAGGAAAGCCGCCCCGATCTGGACGGTGTGGTCGGCGTTGATTTCAGCCAGACCGCCGCTTCCGTATTCGACGCCCTGCGCGCGGCCTTCCCCGGCTGCTCGTTCAAGGATGCGGGCCCCATGCTGCGCGGCCTGCGCCTTGTGAAGCTCCCCGAGGAAATCGACCGCATCGAAATGGCCTGCCGCCAGGTGGATACCGGCATCATCGGCGCGATCAACCACATGGAGGGCGCGCATTCGGGCAGCGCCTACCGCAAGGGCTTTTACACCGTGCCCGAATTCATCGAGCGGGTACGCATCCACGCCTATGAGGGCGGCACAAGCATGAGCGGCAACATGGCGGCGGTGGCTGGGGAAGCCATCGGCGCCAACTATATGCCGCAGCGCGGTTTCCTTCCCTCGGAAGGGCTCTGCCGGATCGAATATGCCTGCTGCCACGGCGGGTACTGGGGCGTCACCGCGCGCATGATCCACATAGGCGAGGACATGGACCCGCGCGTCCGCAGCGCCTGCGCCGACAACCTGAGCCTCAAAATGCTGGCGCTCGACATGCTCCGCCCCGGCGTTGCCTGTTCGGATATCCACGGCGCGGTGGTGAAGGAAGCCGCAAAGCGGGGCATCCCGCTTTCCAGCGCTTCCGGCATAGGCCACGGCGTCGGGCGCGGGGAGATCGAAGGGCCGTACCTCGCCGCCGACGATCCGACCGTGCTCTGCGAGAACATGGTCATCGCCCTTGATGTGGCGACATTGGGCCCGGAAGGGGAACTCCTCCGCTCCATCGACATCTATGCCGTGGAAAAGGATGGGCCGCGCCTCCTGAGCTGGCATCGGAACTGGGACATGCCCTACATGATCACAGGGTTCCGCAGCGCCCACTAAGGGAGCACGCGCCCGTGGAAGATCGAACCGCCATCCCCGCCCTCCCCGCAACAGGGAAAGGCACCGCTACACGACCGGCCGGGCGGGAATGGCCGGCTTCCGGCTTTTGATGCCGGGAAACGGCAAGCCATTGCCGACAGAGCCAAGGAGAAGAACTTGAATACGACCGTACTTGAAAAGATCCAGTCGGAACTGGAGCGCTCGGGCTGCGATGCGTTCCTTTTGTCCGGCGGGGACAACATGCGTTACGCGGCGCAGGTGCACCTCCCGTTCACGGACGAGCATCCGGGCCTCGCATTCGTCCTGTTCGCCAAAGGCAGGCTCCCCCTTGTCCTGAGCCCGTCCCTCTGGGCCAGAAGCTGGGAACGGGGCATCATTTCGGATGTCCGCGCCTATCCGGGAAGCCTTGATGCCACGCACGCCGCTGCGGAACTGGCGGCTTTCCTCCGCCCGCTGGGGCTGGCCTCCATAGGGCTGGACATGAACCGCGCCAGCGTGGCCCTGCGCGAAGCCCTGGGCGAATGGGCGCTCACGGACATTTCCGCCGCGATCAGCGCCATACGCCAGATCAAGAGCGCGGAGGAGGCGGCTTTCCTTGAGGATCTCGCCTACCGCGCCGACCATGCCATCCTGGGGGCCGCCCATCACAGCCTCGCCTGTGACGCCCGTGCGGAAAAGGGGCAGGCGGAGCTCATCCGTATGCACGCCCTTGAACGGGGCTTTGAGGCCGTCGGCTACAACGGGATTTCCCAGTCCGCCACCGGAGCCCATGCCAAAGACTATTGGGCCGAGTCGCCCAAGTTCGGCATCGGGCAGGGCAAGAAGACGGCCCGCGACGAAATGAACCGCCTTGACCTTCAGGCGTCGCTGAACGGCTATTGGGCGTTCGGCTCGCGGCTCATGACGATGGGCTGGCCCCTGCCGGAACAGACGAAAGCGTATGAAGGGCTTGTCGCCATGCGCAAGGCCGCCCTCGCCGCCGTGCGGCCCGGCGCGACCTGCGCGGAGCTCTACGCCGCCATGCTGGACGCGGCGGAGCGGGCGGGCGTCACCCCCGTCACCGGCGTCCACTGGGGGCACGGCATCGGCGTCGCCTCGCAGGAGGCCCCGTGGATCGCACCGGGCGATGCCACCGTGCTCAAGGAAGGCATGGTGCTGGTGCTGAACCCGCATGTGCAGGGCCCCGGCGGAACCATCCTGTATTCCCGCGACACGGTGCTGTTGGATTTCAACGGCTGCAAGATCCTCGGCTGGTACAAGGACTGGCGCGAGCCGTACGTCGCGTCCGACTCCTATTACAGCGGCGGCGGTTGATATGGGCACGGTTACGCGTATCGGGCGCGGCCCCGCAGGGCTCCCGTTCTCGCGCATGACCCTCAAGGACGGCCGGTTCTTCCTGTCCGGGCAGGTGGCCCAGAACCCCGAAACGGGGCGCATCGACCACCCCGGCTGCTATGAGCAGTCCCTCACCGTGCTCGGGAATATCCGCGGGATCCTTGCCGAAGCCGGGTTTGCCCCGGAACAGGTGGCGAAGATGACCGTCTTCCTCACGGACATGGGCCAGAAGGATGCGTTCGACCGGGCGTTCGAGCGGGTTTTCCGCCGCGTTCCGGAGGAAGGGGATGCCCCCGGCTCCCCTGAAGGTCCCGGCACCGGGGAAGGCGGCGCGGGGCTGTCCTGCGCCCCGGCCTGCACCTGCGTCGGCGTGGCCGCGCTTCCGAACCCCGCCGCCGTGGTTGAAGTGGAACTTGAAGGTTTTGCCGGATGACGGCCGTTCGTGGCAGCTCCCCCCGCCCGAACGCATCCGGCTTCCCGCCCGCAGCGTTTTTTTTGGAACCGCTGCGGGCGGGCCTCCTGATCTCCAATGCGCCTCTTTCCGACGTCTGTGGAGGGCCTTTTTCCGCGCCTCCCTTGTGAGGGGAAGGTTGCCCGCAGAGGCTGCCTCCGGGCGCGATGCTCCGTGGGCCGGGTTTCCGCCCGTGCCCCGTATGAAGGCTGTCCCCGCGCGGCGCTTCCCATCCAAGCCAACCTGACGTGCGGCGCCGCTCCTCCATCAAAAGCCGTAACAGGCTGCCTCTGAAGGATATGTTATGCCCAATTGCACCTTTCACATCGTGGATGCGTTTACTGCGGTGCCATTTACCGGCAACCCCTGCGCCGTGGTGACGGACGCCGACGGCATCGAGCCCGCCGACATGCTGCGCATCGCGCGCGAGACCAACGCCCCGGAAACGGCGTTCGTGTTGGCCTCCGACAAGGCGGACGTGCGTGTCCGCTATTTCATGCCGCGCGGGGAAATCCCCTTTGCGGGGCATCCCACCATTGCCACGGGGCACCTTTTGCGGGAACTGGGCGTGCTCAAGCCGGGCACCGCGCGGTTCGAGTTCGCCATCGGCGTGCTGCCCGTGGACATCCGCCCCGACAGGGTGATCATGACCCAGCCCCCCGCCGTCCCGGACACGTGCGCCGACGCCGGGACAACGGCCCAAGCGCTCGGGCTTCAGGCTTCCGATCTCCGGGAAGGGCTTCCGTGCCAGCTCATGCGGGGGGGCGTCAGCTTCCTGATGGTTCCCGTCCGGGAGCTTGCGGCGCTCCGGCGGATCAACATGGACAGGCCCGCCCTCAAAGCTGTTTTGGCGCCCCTCGGCGTGTCGGCGGCGTACGTGTTCGCCCCCGAAGGCGTGGAGCCTGAAACGGATGTGCACGCCCGGCTTATCGATCCGGACAACGCCGGGGAAGATCCTTTCACCGGATCGGCCGCCGGGTGCATGGCTTCCTACATGCACGCGCACGGGCTGTGTTCCGGGACGCGCATCCGGCTTGAGCAGGGCCATATCCTCGACCGCCCGGGAACCGGGGAACTGGAACTGATCCTTGCTTCCGATAGCGGGAAGCTCGATGCCGTGCGCCTCGGCGGAACGGCGGTGAGCTCCGCCAGCGGCACGCTCCGCTGGTAAAGGCACGAAGCCAAAGGCGCCATCCGAAAGGCACGATAACGCATCAGGGGAGCTTCCTTCAGGAAAGCTCCCCTTCATTATGCCTGCCCGCGGGGAGGCCATCCCTTCTTTTTCGTGCCCGCCTCCCACGACCAAAGCTGTTTTAAGGGCATCAGCCTTTGCGCCATGCGCCGATCAGCCTTTCAAAAGGCCCCATGAGGCTGGCGAAGCGGGTTTCGGCATCCGCGCCGAAGGAACCGGGGCGGATGCTGGCGAGGATGAGGATGGCGTGCAGGCCCTGCTCCGTATAGAACGGTTTGGCGAAATAGGAGCGGATGCCGTGTGGGGCGAACAGCACCCAGTCGATGGACTTGATGCTGTCCAGCGTATCCTCCACGGTGAGCGAGCGCAGGCCGAAGCGTTCGATGTCCTGTGCGATGGTGCCTTCGTAGGCGTGTTCCGCCCCCCAGCGCAGCTCGCGGAAGGCGGGGCCCGCGCCGTACACGACGACCTGCCCCTTGTGGGACTGGATGTCGGAAAAAAGGAGGCCGTCCAGCTCTCCGGCGTAGGGGGCGAAAAGGCTTTCCAGCCCCTCGCGGAGCGGGCGGGGCGCGGTTTGGGCGTCTTCCTCGGAAGGCGGACAGGCCGCGCTTTTCCGGTTTTCGGGGATGTTCAGGAGCGCCACGCGCACGACCCGCCCTTCCCCCGCGCCGCCGCAGGGGGTGAGGCGTACCTTGGCGCTGAACAGGCCGCGCTGGGCGTTGCTGAACGTGAGCGTGCCCGCCCACGCGTCGTTGGCAAGGGCTTTGTTCCCGGCTTCAAGCAGCTTTTCGGCAAGCCCGCCGGGGGCGATATCGGCGAGGCCCAGGGTGTTGGGATCGCGGGATGCCGCCGCGAACAGGCTGCGGGCCGCGTCGTTGATGATCAGCAGCCCGCGCGTGGGGATGTCGAGCGCGAAGACGGGATAGCCGATGCCGCCGATGTCCATCTGGCAGGTCCCGGGCCGCCCGTCCGCCGCATACGCCGCCGGGAGGAAGGCTTCCTTGAGGAACCCGTAATAGAGCGTGTCGTTTTCGCCGGGCCAGCCTTGCAGGATGTACGTCCCGTTGCCGTTCGTCAGCCGGAAGGTGACGGCGGCGGGGCGGCGGGCGGTGAGCATGTCCCAGAATTCCATGAGCAGGGCGTGATCCTCGCGCCGTACGGCTTTTTTCCGGTAACGGGCGTCCTTGAGCAGGCGCGGCACGTCGAGGCCGGGGATGCTCCAGCGGTTGAAGACCTTGAGGCGGGAATGGGGGATGTCGATGCTCCAGATCAGGCCGGGAAATCCGGCGATCCACGGGGAAAACTGCTGCATGCGAAGCTCCGGTGTTTGGGGCATTGTGATGGATTTCGAAAGAAAGGCAAGAGCTGGCCGAGGGGGGATCGGGGCGCCGGGCTTCCCGGGGAGCTGCCGGAGGGGAAGGAAGAGGTGGGAGGCCGGATAGTATTGGTTCATCCAATTGGGCGCATACCCGGCAAAAAGGCCTGTTAGAGCCCGAAAAGGAGGCCTTCCGGTAGGCAAAAGGGGCCGCATGGCCGTCTTTTTGGGTTTCCAGCGGCTATCTGG
>ERZ836939.1891-NODE-1891-length-22313-cov-11.234657_pt1 | contig 22313 bp, 17 predicted proteins | sample MGYA00519912_ERZ836939 | MGnify/ENA primary metagenome ERZ836939 (study PRJEB31850, sample SAMEA3708810) | human gut metagenome | biome: human gut; feature: human-associated habitat; material: faeces | place: China | collected 2014 ...
TTCTTTTGGAGAAGCAAAAGAAAATGCTGGACCGCACCTGCAAATTTGCTGCAGTTTCCCGTATCCTTTTCCAAAAGCTCCGCCTAAGCTTTTGACATTTCCCCTGCTGCATGGTACACTGAAAGAAAAAACAGGAGGACAATTATGTCTCTCATTCCGTATTATCTGCAGTATCTCTCCGAGATCTGCGAGGGGACGCGGCAGGCGCCGGAGGGGCTTGTGCTGAGCGAGCAGGACGATCTGAAAAAGGCGCTGCAGCTGCAGGCCGGGATCGCTGAGATGGGCATCCCCGCCTTCGTCCGCGCCTGCGCCGCGCAGGACGGCACCGAGATCCCCCAGTCCGACTACGACAGCTTCGACCCTACCGAGCTGAACGCCGCCATCGCCCAGCTGGCCGCGGCCGCGCAGCCGCAGGAGACGCAGGAGGCCCCCGCCGAACCCGACGCGCCGCAGGAACCGGTCAGGACCGAGACGCGCGATATCTTCGAGATCTTCCTCGACAGCGTCTGCCTCGACGATGACCTGCTGACCTACCTCATCGACATTCTCAAGCGGCACGCGGAGCCGGAGTTCACCAAGCTCTCCCACGCCGCGGCGCGGACCGAGCTGAAGCTCGACGATTTCCTCGCCTGGCTCGGCAACATGGAGCTGCTGGCGGACGAAGAAGAGCAGGCCTGCGCCGCCATCATGGACAAAGCCCTCCACCGCCTCGAGCAGGAGGGCGAGATGGAGCTGACCGCCGCCCTGCTCTCCGGCGACGAGACCACCTTCAAGCTTTTCCGCACGCAGGCGCCCGAGCTCGTCCACCTGCCTGACGCGACCTACGAATGGTACTGCAAAAACTATCTTGACCGCTATTACCCCGTGCGCTTCATCCTGCATCATCAGGGCATCGAATTTCCGCAAGCATAAGGAGGCTTCTCATGGAACCCATCTATGTCACCGGCCACCGCAACCCGGATACCGACTCGATCGTCTCTGCCATGGCCTATGCGGCGCTGCGCAACGCGCTGGGCGACCGGGAATTCGTCCCGGCCCGGCTCGGACACATCTCCGATGAGACGCGGCTGGTGCTCGGCCGCTTCGGCTTTGAGCCGCCCATCCGCATCCAGACCATGCGCACGCAGGTCCGCGATCTCGACTACGACACGCCGCCCGCCCTGTCCGGGGCCGTGACGGTCAGCCGCGCCTGGACCGTGCTGCAGAACAACAGATCCATCCCCGCCATCCCCGTCACGAACGACAACGGCGAGCTCTACGGCATGCTCTCGCCGAGCGAGATCGCGAGCTACGACATGCGCACGCTCTCCGACTCCCGGGTCGACCGGATCCCGGTGTTCAACCTCCTGAGCGTGCTCGACGGCAAGATCATCAATGAGGACGGGTATCTCGCCGACACCATCAGCGGCGAGGTCAGCATCGCACTGCCGCAGGATAACGAAAATCTCCTGTTCCGCGGCCCGGACGCCATCGTCATCATCGGCGAGCAGCCGGAGATGGCGCGCCGCGCGCTCGAGCAGCAGGTCAGCTGCCTGATCATCTGCCAGGCGGAGCTGCCGGAGGAGCTGCGCCAGCAGCAGACGAACACCTGCATCATCGCCACGCCGTTCGACGCCTACAAGGCCGCCCGGATGGTCTACTACGCCATCGAGGTCGCCCGCGTCTGCCGGACGGAGGATCTTGAGGCCTTCCACCTGACCGATTATCTCGACGACGTGCGTGAGATCGTACTCAAAAGCCGCCACCGCAGCTACCCGATCCTCGACGAAAACGACAAAGTCGTCGGCACGCTCTCGCGGTATCATCTCATCAAGCCGCGGCGCAAGCGTGTCGTCCTCGTCGACCACAATGAGGCGGCGCAGTCCGTCCCCGGCCTCGAGCAGGCGGAGATCCTCGAGATCATCGATCACCACCGCCTCGCCGACATCCAGACCGGCGGCCCCATCTACTTCCGCAACGAGCCCGTCGGCTCGACCGCGACGATCATCTCCGAGATGTATCAGGAGCGCGGGCTCATGCCCCCGGCGAAGCTCGCGGGGCTGATCGCCGCCGCCATCGTCGCGGATACCGTCATGTTCAAATCCCCGACCTCCACCGCCGTCGACCGCCGCATGGCCGACCGCATGGCCCGTATCGCCAATATTTCGCTTGAGGAGCTCGGGCAGACCATCTTCTCCGCCTCCATCTCCGACGACAAGCCGGCCGATGTGCTGCTGTTCACGGATTTCAAGGATTTCCACATCGCCGACCACGATTTCGGCGTCAGCCAGATCACCTGCGTCGACTCCAACCGCATGATGCAGCGCAAGGACGAGTTCCTGTCCGTCATGCGCAAGACGATGGAAGAGCGCGGCTACACGCTCATGATCCTCATGCTGACCGACGTGCTGCTCGAGGGCACGCACCTGCTGTACCTCGGCGACGAGGACATCATCACGCAGGCCTTCGGCGTGCAGCTCAAGGACCACACCTGCTTCCTGCCGGGCGTCGTATCCCGGAAAAAGCAGGTCATCCCATCGCTGACCGCCCTGTGGGGCTGAGAAAAATTCTCCCGAAAACCGAAAAAGCTCCCCCGGCCGCTCTGGCCGGGGGAGCTCTCTTTCTCGTTTACAGGCGCTGGTTTTTGGCCAGCTGGCGGTTTTTGTAGGCGGGATCGTCGGTGACCTCACGCAGGACGGTGATCTCCGGCGGGGCCTGAAGCGCGGGCGCGTCCTGCGGCAGGGCGGCGCGCATGATGGCGCGGTCGTTGGAGAACGGGTAGACGTCGATCTCAAACCGGCAGCCCTGATAGACGAAGCGGTACTTCGTCTTGTGGACGGTGTGCAGGCTCGTGTCGCCCTCCATCAGATAGCGGATGTACTCCTTCTCGGAGATCGGCTTCTCCGTCTCCCACTGGCCGGAGTCGGTCGTGCGCTTCTCGGTGTAGAAATAGAGGTAATCCCCGCCGTTTTTCTGCTGGCGGACGCGGCGCACGACGTTGGGGTTGGCGCGGGTCAGGTAGGTCTGCATCATGTCGATGCTGGCGGCGTGGTAAGTCTGCTCCAGGGTCTGGAGGGTGGGCAGGGCGATGAGATACTTGTGCCAGACCTCCTGCTGCGCCGGCCGGCCGATCGCGGCGTAGACCGCGCGCAGACCTCTAGCGATCTTGTCTTCAAAATCGACGGAATTGTCGATCACGTGGACGTTGGGATGTGCGCTCCAGGCGCGGAGCGTCAGCTCGTCCTTCTCCCGCGCGACCTCCAGAGGCTCATAGCGGGCCTCGTTGCCGAAATTGTAGGCAAATTCCGCGCCCTTGGCGCAGGAAACGAGGTGGAGCACGGTATCGTAGTGCGTCAGCGCCTGCTGCTCCGTCAGGCCGAAGTGGGAAAGCACCTGCCGGAACTCGTCGTCGGAGACGTAGGCCTTGTTGTCGAACAGCGCGCGGTCATACAGCACGATCACGCGCTCCTCGGGCACCATCTGGGCAGCCTTGAGCGCCAGCTGCTCCTTGTGCAGCTGGTCGGCGACGACAAAATCCTGAAAATCCAGCATGGACACGCAGCCGCCGAAGGGCTTGATGCCAAAGCCGGAGATGAGCTCCGTCGACGTTTCGGGGATGGTGATGACCTTCCAGCCCTCGTCCTGCTTGAATTCCTTGAGTACCCGGCTGATGAGCGTCGTCTTGCCGGCGGCCGGCCCGCCGGTCAGTACGATCCGCGTGATCTGTTTTGCCAAAGGGACCGCTCCTTTGCTTTTTTATAGTATCATATTAACATCATCCGGCAGCAAATGCAAGAAAAAGGCGCAGCTGCTTCCGTGGGGTTTTCGATACGCCCCAGGGAAGCGGCTGCGTGTGTTATCCTTCGAACTGACTGTGGTACAGCTTGGCGTAGAAGCCGTTTCTCGCGAGCAGCTCATCGTGTTTGCCCTGCTCGACGATGTGGCCGTCCCGCATGACGAGGATGACGTCCGCTTCGCGGATGGTCGAGAGGCGGTGGGCCACGACGAAGCTCGTCCGGCCCTGCATCATTTCGTCGAAGGCCTGCTGGATCTTGACCTCGGTCCGGGTATCGATGGAGCTCGTGGCCTCGTCGAGGATCAGCATCGGCGGCAGGCAGAGCATCACGCGCGCGATGCACAGCAGCTGCCGCTGCCCCGCGGACAGCGCCCCGCCCGTGTCGGAGAGCATCGTATCGTAGCCGTTCGGCAGGCGGCGGATGAACGAATCGGCGTGCGCCTTTTTCGCGGCCGTCTCGACCTCTTCGTCGGCCGCATCGGGCTTGGCCAGGCGGATATTTTCCCGCACGGTGCCGGATTTGAGCCAGGTGTCCTGCAGGACCATACCATACTGATGGCGCAGGCTCTGCCGCGTCACGGTGCGGATGTCGCTGCCGTCCACGGCGATGGAGCCGTCCTTCACGTCGTAGAAGCGCATGAGGAGGTTGATGAGCGTCGTCTTGCCGCAGCCCGTCGGGCCGACGATGGCCACGCGCTCGCCGGGCCGGACCGTGAGGTCCAGATCCTCGATGAGCCGCTGCTCCGGCGTGTAGGAGAAGGCGACATTCGTCAGCTGCACGCTGCCGGAGGCGTCGGTCAGCACCCTGGCATCGGGCGCGTCGGGGATCTCCGCCGGCTCGTCGATGAGCTCGAAGACCCGCGCGGCGCAGGCCAGCGCGTTCTGCAGCTCGGTGACGACGCCGGTGATCTCATTGAAGGGCTTGGCGTACTGGTTGGCATAGCTGAGGAAGCACGACAGCCCGCCGACCGTGATGGCCCCCGCCACCGCGCTCAGCGCCCCGGTAAAGCCCACGCAGGCGTAGATGATATTGTAGATGATGCGGGTGGAGGGGTTCGTCATCGACGAGAAGAAGGTCGCGCGCATGGTCGCGGCGGTCAGGCGGTCATTGATCTCGTCAAACTGCGCAAGGCTCTCGGCCTCATGCGAGAACGCCTGCACGACGCGCTGGCCGCCGAGCTGCTCATTGATGAGCGCGGTCTGCTCGCCGCGGGCCTTGGACTGCGTCTGGAACATGGAATAGGTGTGCCCCGCGATGAACTTCGCCACCAGCAGGGACAGCGGCGTCAGCACGACGACCACCAGCGTGATCTTCACGCTGATCGAGAGCATGAAGCCGAGCGTCCCCACGATGGTCAAAACGCCCGTAAACAGCTGTGTGAAGCCCATGAGCAGACCGTCGGCAAACTGGTCGACGTCCGCGATCATGCGGCTGAGCGTATCGCCCGCCGGATGGCTGTCGAGATAGGCCAGCGGCAGACGCTGCAGGTGGGCGAATGCCTGCCGGCGCACGTCGCGCGTCACGGCGAAGCAGACCCGGTTGTGGATGGCCGCCATGACCCACTGCAGAAGCGCCGTCCCCGCGGCCAGCACGGCGATCTTCGCAGCCAGCATGCCGACCGCGGCAAAATCGACCTGCCCCGGGCCGACGACGGCGTCGATGGCGTCGCCGACCAGAATGGGGATATAGAGCGTCCCCGCCACGCTGGCCGCCGCCAGCACCAGAGACACGATCAGAAGCGGCAGATACCGCCCGAGGCTTTTGAGCACGCGCCGAAGCGCCCAGGACGAATCATGCTTCATTGCGCATCCTCCTTCTTATACTGCGAGCGGCAGATCTCCTGATAGACCGGGCAGCTCTGCAGCAGCTCGTCATGCGTGCCGGTCCCGGCCAGACGGCCGTCGTCGAGCACGAGGATCTGATCCGCGTGGCGGATGGAGGACACGCGCTGCGAGATCAGCACGACCGTGGGCTTCCACGGCAGATGCGCCAGCGCCTTGCGAAGCGCGGCGTCGGTGGCAAAGTCCAGCGCGGAGGCGCTGTCGTCGAGGATGAGGATGGCGGGCCTCCGCACCAGCGCGCGGGCGATCGTCAGCCGCTGGCGCTGGCCGCCGGAGAAATTGCGCCCGCCGGGCTCGACTTCCGCGTCCAGTCCGCCCTGCTTGCCGCGGACGACCTGATCGGCCTGCGCGTCCTGCAGTGCCTGCCAGAGGTCTTCATCGCTGGCCTGGGCATTGCCCCAGCGGAGATTGTCGCGGATGGTGCCGGAGAAGAGCAGCGCCTTCTGCGGCACGACACCGATCGAGGGCCGCAGCGCCTGCAGCCGCAGCTGCCGCACGTCTTCGCCGCACACAAGGACCTGTCCCTGCGTCGCGTCGTAAAACCGCGGGATGAGGTTCGCCAGCGTGGATTTGCCCGCGCCGGTGCCGCCGATGACGCCGATGGTCTGCCCGGGCGCGGCGGAGAAGCTGATGCTGCTGAGCGCGTCCGCGCCCGCGCCGGGATAGCGGAACGAGACGCCGCAGAACTGCAGCGCCGGGCTGCCGCTGCCGTCCGGCAGGGCGTCCTGCCCGTCGGCCATGTTGGACTTCGTCTCCAGCACCTGCGAGATCCGGCCCGCGCAGGCGACGGATTTCGTGATGTTCAGGATCAGGTTGGCGAACTTGATGAGCTCGACCAGGATCTGCGACATGTAGTTGTACAGCGCGATCAGCTGGCCCTGCGTGATGACGCCCGCGTCCACGCGGACGCTGCCGGTCTTTAAGATCGCCACGATTGCCAGATTGATGACCACATACGTCAGCGGGTTCAAAAGCGCCGACAGCTTGCCCACGAACCGCTGCGCGGCAAACAGTCCGGCCAGACGGCCGTCAAAGCTCTCCGTCTCGGTCTGCTCGCGGGTAAAGGCGCGGATGACGCGCACGCCGGACAGGTTCTCCTGCGCCGCGCCCGTCACGCCGTCGAGCTTCGCCTGCACCCGGCGGTAGAGCGGGATGCAGCTGAGCATGATGGCAAAGACGACGGCAAAGAGCACCGGGATCGTCACGACGAAGATGAGCGCCGAGCGCACGTCGATCGTAAACGCCATGATCATCGAGCCGAACACGACGATCGGCGAGCGCAGCAGCAGCCGCAGCGTGAGGTTGAGGCCGGTCTGCACCTGGTTCATGTCGCTCGTCATCCGCGTGACGAGCGTGGCCGGGCCGATGGTATCGAGCTCCGCATACGACAGCGACTGGATATGCGCAAAGAGCGCGTGGCGCAGACTGGCCGTCGCGCCGGTCGCGGCCTTGGCGGAAAAATACTGCGCGCAGGTCGCGCTGGCAAAGCCGCACAGGCCGAGGCCCACGAGCAGCAGGCATTTTTTCAGGATATAGCCCGTGTCGCCCGCCGCGATGCCGACGTCGATGATATCTGCCATGATGAGCGGCACCAGCAGCTCAAACGCCGCCTCCAGCAGCTTGAACACGGGCGCGAGGATGGCCTGCAGCCGGTAGGGCCGCAGATAGACAAGCAGTTTCTTCATTCGTTTCTCTTCTCTCTTCGGATGCTATTCGATGGATTTGAGCGCCTGGGCCATGTCGATGGCGCGGATCTTCCGGCGCAGCGCCAGATTGACCAGCAGCCCGAACGCGAGCGTCAGCGCCGCGGAGAGCAGATAGCTGCCCGGCGCCACCCGCACGTCGAAGCACATGAGGTCGATGCGGATCTGCGACATGACGTAGGCGTGCAGCGCCTTGCCCATCGGCAGACCCACAAGTGCGCCGAGCACCGTCAGGATGATGTTCTCGCGGAACACATAGCGGTTCGTCTCGCTGTCGTAGAAGCCGAGGACCTTGATGGTGGCGATCTCCCGCTCGCGCTCGGTGATGTTGATGTTTGTGAGGTTATACAGCACGATGAACGCCAGCGCCGCCGCACAGACCACCACGACCACCACGATGTACCGCAGGCTTTCCATCATCGTCGCCACGCGCGCGCGGAAATCGCTGCTGAGGCTCACGGAGGCGACGTTCTTCGCCCCCGCCAGCGCGGCCGAGGCCGCGTGGGCATCGGCGTCAGGCGGGAAGTTGACCCAGGCCTGCTCGTATGCCGGCGCTTCGCCGAAGCACTGCGCCCAGCTTTCCACCGTCAGGTAGACGTAGTTGTAGACATAGTTTTCAAAGACCGCCGCGACCTGCAGCTGCGCTTCGCGCGTGCCGCTCTGCAGCGTGATGGTGTCGCCCGCCGACAGCTGCAGCGCCTCGGCCAGCCCGCGGCTGATGACGCACGCGCCGTTTTCGGGATAGGCGACCGGCGTTTTGTCCTTCTCATGCAGGTCGACAAAGCCCTCCACGCTGCCGGAGGCCGGGCAGACGACGTTCGTCGTCTTGACCGTGCTGCCCGCGCTGGCGTCGGCGCTCTTCTCGGCCACGAAGAGATATTCTTCGGCTTCTTCCTCGCAGAGCGCGGCGAAGGCCGTGCGCTCCGTCTCGTTCAGCGCGTGCTGGAACGTGACCGACGCGTCGTAGCGGGTGATCTCGCTGTACTGATAGTCGACGACGTTGCTGATGGAATCCTGGATGCCATAGCCGGTGATGAGCAGGGCTGTGCAGCCGCCGATGCCGATGATCATCATGATCATCCGCTTTTTATACCGCAGGATGTTGCGGATGGAGACCTTATGCAAAAACGGGATCCGGTTCCAGAGGCCCGGCAGCCGCTCCAGCAAGATCCGCTTGCCCGCCTTCGGGGCCTTGGGGCGGATGAGCTCCGCCGCGGGCCGCTGCAGCTCCGCATGCGCGACGTACCACGTCGTGCCGAGCGCGCAGAGCAGATACGCCCCTGCGGACAACAGCGCCAGCGGCCAGTCGAACGCATACAGGATGTCCGTAAAGCCGTACATGATATTATACCCCTGCCAGATCATCTTCGGCAGGAAATACGAGCCCGCCGCGACGCCCACCACGCAGCCGAGCACCGAAGCGCTCCCGGCGTAGAGGAAATAGACCAGGAAGATCGCGCCGTTGGAGTAGCCCATGGCCTTCAAAACGCCCGCCTGCGTGCGCTGCTCATCGACCATGCGCGTCATCGTCGTGATGCACACGAGCGCCGCCACGGCGAAGAAAAACAGCGGGAACACACGCGAGACGCCCCGCACGATATCCGAATCGCTCTCAAAGCAGGCGTAGCCGATGTTGCTGCTGCGGTCCAGCACGAACACGTCCGGGTTTTCGAGCTTTTCGAGCGCATCCTGCCCGTCCTGATACTCCTGCTCCGCGTCGGCCAGCTTCTGTTCGCCGTCCGAGAGCTCCACTTCGGCGTCGGCGATGTCCTGCTTGCCATCCGTGAGCTGCTGCTTCGCGTCGGCCAGCTCGGCTTCCGCGTCGGCGATCTTCTGCTCGGCCTCGGCCTTGCCGCTGTAGTAATCGGCCCAGCCGTCCGCCAGCTTCTGCTTCGCGTCGGCAAGCTGCTGCTCGCCATCGGCGAGCTCCTGCTTTGCGTCGGCCAGCTCCTGATTTTTTTCATCGAGCGTAGCCTTGGCCTCGTCGAGCTTTTTCTGGTTTTCGCTGATCTCAGCGTTGGCCTCCTCCAGCCCGTCGCCGAATTCCTCGCTGCCTGCGTTGAGCTCCGCCTGCGCCGCGTCGATCTGCTGCTGCGCCGCGTCAAGCTCCGGCCCGGCGGCCTCGATCTGCTGCAGCCCGGCGTTGACCTGCGCGAGCTGTGCCTGCAGCTGCGCTTGCTGGTCCTCTGGCAGCTGACCGCTGCCCAGCGCCGCCTCCAGCTGCGCCTTGCTTGCTTCGAGCTTGGCCTTCTGCGCAGCGAGCTCCGCGCGCTTCTGGTCGAGCTGCGCCTGATTCTTGTCGATCTCCGCCTGCCCGGATTGCAGCTCGCCCACAGTCTCGTTAAACTGTTTGCGAAGCTCCTCTCTGGCCTCGGCCAGCTTGGACGCGCCGTCGTCATATTCTGCCTGCGCGTCGGCGAGCTTCTGTTCGCCGTCCGCGAGCTCCTTGCGGGCGTCTGCAAGCTTCTGCTCGTTCTCCTCGATCTCCTTCTGGCCGTCGACGAGCTTCTGATAGGCGTCGGCCAGCTCGCGGTCGGCCTCCTCCTTCGCATCGGCGAGCTTCTGCTCGCCGTCCAGGACGTCCTGTTCGGCGTCCGCCAGCGTCTGCTTGGCGTCTTCGAGCTTCTGCTTCGCGTCCGCCAGCTCCTGCTGCTTTTCGTCGAGCGTTTCGCGGGCGTCAGCCAACGTCTCGGCCGCGTCGTCATGCAGCCGCGTGCCGCGGTCGTCCGCGCACTGCTCCGCAAGCGCGGTGACCCAGGGCTCGGCCTCGTCGATGCAGGTTTTATACTCGTCCGAGTAGATCTCGCCCGCCCGGTCCGTCAGGCGCAGATACAGCTCCGTATCATAGTCAAAGTCAAATGCCTCCGGCAGCACGTACACGAAGGCGGACAGCGACCCGCTGCCGACCGACGTGCTGCCGCGCTCATAGTTGATGTACAGAACGCTCTTGGCGATGCCGACGATGGTGAATTCCCGCCGGGTGAACTGTCCCAGCGTATCGTCGTCATTCTCCTCCGAGAGCACGATCTTCTGCCCGAGATCCTGTTCCGAGTACAGCATCCCGTCGGCCAGACACTCGTCCGCCGTCTGCGGCAGCCGTCCGGCCTTCAGGCTCGGCAGGTCGAGCGTCTCGGGCAGCGACAGAAATTTGCACGCCCGCGACGCGCCGCCCGCCGTGCTGGTCAGCGCGTCGGCGCTCTTTGTGCCCTCGCACGCGGCGACGCGGCTGTCGTCGGCGATTTTGGCCGCGTCGGTCTCGTCAAAGCCGATGGTGCTCACGAGGCGGAAATCGTACATCTGCTGCGCCTCGGCGTAGGCGTCCAGCGTGCGCACCATGGCCGTCTTCGTCAGCCGCAGGCCGCAGAAAAAGCCCACGCCCAGCGCCACGATGGCCGCGATGGCCAGAAACCGGCCCAAACTCCTGCGGATCTCCCGCAGCGTCAGCTTCCCCATGCCGCTCACCACTCGATCTGCTCGACGGGCGTCGGATGTTCATTGATCCGGGCGCCGGCGATCTGCCCGCTTTTCACGCGGATGACCCGGTCGGCCATGGCGGTCAGCGCCGAGTTGTGCGTGATGATGACGACGGTCATGCCGCCCGCGCGGCTCTGCGCCTGCAGCAGGGCCAAGATCTGCTTGCCGGTCTGGTCGTCGAGCGCGCCGGTCGGCTCGTCGCACAGCAGCAGCTTCGGCCGCTTTGCCAGCGCGCGGGCAATGGCCACGCGCTGCTGCTCGCCGCCGGAAAGCTGCGCCGGGAAGTTCTGCATCCGCTCGCCAAGGCCGACCTGCCGCAGGACCTCGTCGGCCGGCAGCGGATCCTTGCACAGCTGGCTTGCGATCTGCACGTTTTCCAGCGCCGTCATGTTGGGCAGCAGATTGTAAAACTGGAACACGAACCCGACCTCATGGCGGCGGTAGGTCGTCAGGCGCTTGCGGCTGTAGTCCGCCACGTCCTCGCCCGCGAGCAGCACATGGCCGGAGGTAAGCCGGTCCATGCCGCCGAGGATGTTCAGGAGCGTGGTCTTGCCCGCGCCGGACTGGCCGACGATGACGCAGATCTCCCCCTCGTCGATCGTAAACGACGCGTCCTTCAGCGCTTCGATGTGCACATCGCCCATCTGGTAGGTCTTACAAACATGGTCAAATACAACAAAATCCCGCATGCGTCCGCCCCTCACTTTTTTTGCTTTCTGAATAGTATATTATGCCATACCGGCACACATTTTGCTTGAATAAATCGTGAACACGCAGAGAAAAAGCCTGCCCGGAAGGGCAGACTTTTTGAGGCAACGCCGCAGGATCGGCGGAAAAGATCCGCCGAAGCGCGCAGACGCAATTGTGCGGTGCTGCCTTACCCGATGGCTGTCCACTGCTCACCCTGCGGCAAAAGCCTGCAGGTGTGGTCGACAGAGGCTTCGATGAGGTCCGCGTAGTACCAGGCGGTCTGGTCCTGGTTGTCGCGGTACCAGGCGGCAGCCTGCAGCTGCGCGTCCTGCCCGTCCGGGCAGCGGCCGAGCAGACTGTTGAGCGCCCGGGCCAGCTCCGCCCGGGTGAGGACAGCCTCTGCCGCGGTCTCGTCCGCCTCGGCGGCGGCCAGCGTCTTCTCGCTCCAGGCCGCGGCCAGCACCGGGAAGGCCGCGCGCCCGGCCTCCGTCTGCGCGAGCTTGTCCAGCACGCCGGAAAAGTCCCGCCACGTGAGCCCCGCGTCCGGCCGGAACCAGCCGTCCGACCCGAACGGCAGCAGCCCCAGCCCCGCCAGCCGCGTAACGGCCGCGTAGGCCCAGCTCGTCCCCGGTACATCCCAGAAGCGCACGCGCGCGCCCTCCGGCAGCTCGTCCTCCGCCAGCCGCAGCAGAATACAGGCGAAGGCTGCGCGGCTCACCTCCGCCTCCGGTCGGATGGTCCCGTCCGGATAGCCGTACAGGTACGCCCGGTGCGTCTGCTCCGCCCCGGCCTGCGCCGCCAGCGCCAGCAGCCCCACGAGCACCGCCGCCATGCACAGGATCTCCGGCAGCCGTTTTTTCATGCGCATCCCCCCTTCTCACAGGATGCTCCCAGTTTGCCACCTTTCCCCCGCAGAACCCGTCGCCTTGTGCCGCTTGGGAAAATAATCCCACAGCAAAAAAAGCTCCCCTTCCAGGGGAGCCTTTTTCACAGCTCGTAGTCGATCGCGCCGCGGGATTCACGGATGGATTTGCAGAGGGTGGAGACCGCAACGTGGCGGGGGTCGTTTTTGTAGCGGCTGAGGGCCTCCAGATCGTCAAAATCGGCGATCAGGCAGGCGTCGTAGGGGTTGCCGGGCTTGCAGCTGCGGTGGATCTCCATATGGCGGATCTCGGGGATCACACCATCCAGCGCCTGCAGGCCGGAGAGAAATTTCTCCCGGTTTTCTTCTTCTCCTTCGCGGAACTTCCACATCACGATATGACGGATCATAGCCCTTCTCCTTTATTCTTTGATTCGGTATTCGAAGTTTTCAAAAATGAGCACCATGCCCTCGCGGATGCCGTCCGGCAGCAGGGCCAGCGCGACCTCAGTCGTGCCGCCGGATTCGTTTTCCAGCACGGCGTAGTCGCCCGCGATCTCGCGGACCGTTCGTTCCATACGCATATGCATGCCTCCTTTTTCCGCATTGTATCATATTTTTTCCGCTTTTGGAACACAATAATTGCAGAGTCTGAAAGGAGGAGATGCAAGATGAACGAAGACACGCTGCATCTGTTGTCCGAGTGCGCGGCGGGGACTGATATGGCCATCCGCTCGCTGGACGACGTACTGGAAAACAGCCCGGACGGGCCGCTGCAGCGGCGGCTCGCGAGCAGCAAGCGCCAGCATGAGTCGCTCGCCGCCGAGACGAAGGCGCTGCTGCGCGCGCAGGGCAAGGAGGCAAAGTCCGCCGATCCGGCCGCCCGCGCCATGTCCTGGATGAAGACGGAGGCGATGCTCGCCATGAAGCCCGGCGACGCGACGACGGCCGACCTTATCTCGACCGGCTGCTCGATGGGCATCAAGTCGCTCGCCCGCTACTGCAACCAGTATCCGACGGCCAGCCGCGAGGCGAAGGACATCGCCCAGTCGCTCATCCGGCTGGAGGATCAGCTGGTCAAGGACATGCGGCCGTATCTTTGATGCCGTCCTGACTGAAATTTTTCATTGTCATCCCGAGCATTTTGGTGTATAATAGGGGCATCAAAAATAAGGGGGAGTCTTTATGACAAACAAGGTCATCACCATCAGTCGCCAGTTTGGCAGCGGCGGAAGAAGTATCGGCAAGGCGGTGGCCGAGAAACTCGGCATCCCCTATTACGATAAGGAGCTGGTCGACAAGGTCGCAAAGGAGAGCGGCTTCTCGCACGAGTTCATCGAGGAGATCGGCGAATACGCCTCCGTCACCAGCAGCTTCCTGTTCAACATCGCCGTGTCGTCCCACCCGATGGGGCTGATCGACACCATGTCCGTGTCGGATAAGCTCTACGTCTGCCAGACAAACGTCATCCGCGATCTGGCCAGCAAGGGCCCGTGCGTCATCGTCGGCCGCTGCGCGGATTTCATCCTGAAGGACCAGCCGGATTGCCTGCACATCTTCGTCCATTCCGACATGCAGCACCGCGCCGCCCGCGTGCGCGAGCGCTACGGCGAGACCAGCAAGCCCATGGAAAAGCGCCTGCAGGAGAAGGACAGCAAGCGGAAGGTCTACTACAAGCACTACACCAACCGCAACTGGGGCGAAGCCGAGAACTACGACATCTGCCTCGACAGCGGCAAGCTCGGCGTCGACAAGTGCGTCGAGATCGTCTGCGACATCGCGCAGATGAAATAAGCGACCGGATCTGACGGCCTGCCGCGCTGCGGCAGGCCGTTTTTCTGTCGGATCCGCAGGGAATGGCTGCAAGATGGTTGCAATTATCCTGCAAATGGGATACAATAGAAAGAACGTGCGGCTGCACGTGTGCGCAAACGATACTCCCTCTCTTCGGGAGCTCTCAATAGAAAGAAAAAAGGACATTGTATCTATGGAACAGGTTTTACAGCAGTTCTGCCTGGACGGAACGCCCATCTCCTGTGAGCCGCTCGGCAACGGCCATATCAACCGCACCTTCCGCGTCGTCTGCGACAACCGGAAGGCCTACACCCTGCAGCGGATCAACCGCGTCGCCTTCCGCCACCCGGAGGAGCTGATCGAGAATATCGACGCGGTCTCCCGGTTCATCGACCGCAAGCAGATCGGTCTGGAGTGCATCCGCCTCTGCAGGGCCAAGGACGGCAGAAAATACTGCATCGATGACCAGGGCGAGTTCTGGCGCGCCTACAACTTCATCTCCGGCGGCATCAGCCTGGATATGCCGCGCGACAGAAACGACTTTTACCAGGCCGCGGTGGCCTTCGGCAAGTTCCAGCAGGCGCTGGCGGATTTCCCGGCGGCCTCCCTGTATGAGACCATCCCGCATTTCCACGACACCATCGACCGCCTGCGCCAGTTCCGCGCCGCCATCGAAGCTGATGTCTGCGGCCGCGCGAAGGACGTCGGGCCCGAGATCGACTTCCTGCTCGCGCGGGAGCAGGAGCTCGGGACGCTCTGCCGCATGCTCGCAGCCGGCGAGCTGCCGCTGCGCGTGACGCACAACGACACCAAGCTCAACAACGTCCTGCTCGACCCGCAGACCGGCTGCGCCAAGTGCGTGCTCGATCTCGACACGGTGATGCCGGGTTTGTCTGCCTATGATTTCGGCGACGGCGTGCGCTTCGGCGCGTCCTCGGCCGCAGAGGATGAGAAGGATCTGGATCAGGTCTGGCTGAAGCTCGACATGTACCAGGCGTTCCTGGAGGGCTATCTCGACGCCTGCGGTCACGCGCTGACCCCGAAGGAGATCGAGGTCCTGCCGCTTGGCGCGAAGATCATCACGGCGGAGCTGGCTATGCGGTTTTTGAAGGATTATCTGGACGGCGACGTCTATTTCAAGATCGACTATCCCACCCAGAACCTTGACCGCTGCCGCACGCAGCTGAAGCTGGTCGCCGACATGGAAGCCAAATGGCCGGAAATGCAGCGCATCCTCCACGAAACCGCCGCCGTCCGCTGCGCCCAGCCGACAACGCCGCAATGACCAGCATCCCCGCGCTGCGATCCACGCAGCCGCGGGGATCTTTCATATTCCGCAGCAAGCAAAAAGCTCCCCTTCCAGGGGAGCCTTTTCATGCTTTACACGCTGGCGGTGAAGCGGAGGAAGGCGGATTGGCCGGCGGGGGTGCGTTTGTAGACGCCGGCGTCTTCGAGGACCTGCATGAAGACAGCACCGACCTCCTGCTGCAGGATCTGCTCAGTATTCTCCGGCGTAAAGGTATAGCGGCCCTGCAGCGCCTCGGCCCAGTCGGCGTGCTTCTGCAGCGTCTCGTCCGCGCGCAGGTCGCGGCCAGAGAGGATCGCGTCCTTCAGAAGCGCCAGCTCCTTGTCCAGCCGCGCAGGCAGGACGGCCAGACCCATGACCTCGATGAGGCCGATGTTCTCTTTTTTGATGTGGTGCAGCTGCTCGTGCGGGTGATAGAGGCCGAGCGGATGCTCCGGCGTCGTGAGATTGTTGCGCAGGACGAGATCCAGCTCAAAATCTTCCCCGCGGCGACGGGCGATGGGCGTGATGGTGTTGTGCGGCGTGCCGTCAGTCTCGGCGAAGACCATGGCGGCTTCATCGGTGTAGCCGCGCCAGGCAGTCAGGATCTTCTCCGCCAGCAGGCACAGCCGGTCCGGATCGCTGCCGGTCAGGCGCAGGACGGACATCGGCCATTTGACGATCCCGGCTGCAATGTCCGGGAATCCGGCAAATGAGACCGGCGTCTCGACCGGGGCCTTTTCCATGGCGAAGGTATAGTGGCCGCCCTGGAAATGGTCGTGGCTCAAAATCGAGCCGCCGACGATGGGCAGATCCGCGTTCGAGCCGAGGAAATAATGCGGGAACAGCTTCGTAAAGTCCAGCAGCCGGCGGAACGTCGCCGCGCTGATGCGCATGGGCGTATGCTCGGCGTTGAGGACGATGCAGTGCTCATTGTAATAGACGTAGGGGGAATACTGCAGATACCAGCTGCCGCTGTCCAGCTCAAGGGGGATGATGCGGTGGTTCTGCCGGGCGGGATGGTTCATGCGGCCCGCGTAGCCCTCGTTTTCCGCGCACAGGGCGCACTTGGGGTAGCCGGACTGCGGCGCGAGCTTGGCCGCGGCGATGGCGCGCGGGTCCTTCTCGGGCTTGGAGAGGTTGATGGTGATGTCCAGCTCGCCGTATCCGCAGGCGTAGGTCCACTTTTTGTCCTTCGCGATGCGGTCGCGGCGGATGTAGTTGGTGTCCTGGCTGAAGCGGTAGAACCAGTCGGTCGCCTTCTGCGGGGAGATCTGGTAGAGCGTATGGAAGCAGGTGCGGACCTCGTGCGGCCGGGGCGTCAGCACGCCCATGAGCTTCGTGTCGAACAGATCGCGGGCGACCTGATTATCCGGGCAGACGCCGCGGGCGACAGCATCGCCGGTCAGCACCTGCAAAATATCGGCCAGCGAGGCCTCTGCCGGGGCGGCGTCTTCGTCGAAGGAATCGAGCTGCAGCGCCTCGAGCAGCGCGTTGCGCGCAAAGACCAGATCCTCCGGCTGGAGGAGCTCCGTGCGCTCGGCATAGCGGCAGAGGGCGGAAATATAAGAATCAAGCATGGCGATACCTCTTTTGTCGATTTTGTCTTAGGGTGTATCTGAAAACCAGCAATGAGACCGGCAGCGAGGAATTTTCGCGCTGAGAAAGACATTTTTTCGCAGGAATACTGACGTATTTCAAGGAAAAATGACGCAGCGCAGCGCGAAAAGGCCCGCTGCCCGGGCGCGTTGGGAGTTTTCAGATATACCCTGATTATACCTGCAAATGCCCGCAGGCGCAAGGGGCATCTGCCTCTTGCATCCTGCGCGGGATGTGGTAAGATAGACACAAACAGACAAAGGAGGCGGCGCAGATGGATGCTTCGCAGCTGCCCGAGGGCGTGACGCTCTATTATACCGACAAGGCCGTCCACCTGACGACGAACGATGCGCTTATGACCTTCCTGCGGCAGAAGGGCAACGGCTCGCTGCCGCTCAGCCGCACGATCCTTGCGGGCTACGAGGCAGAATGCGGCGCGGCGCTGCAGATCACCGAGCGCTCGATGGCGACGGAGCTGCTGATCCACGCGTATCTGGACGGCGTCTTTGCCGCCTGGGTGCGCGCAGGCGAAACACGCGGACGGCAGGACGGGAAATTCTACCGGACCGCCCGGCGGCTGAAGAACGCGACCGCCGTCATCGACATGGGCGAGCGCAGCGTGGACACGAACCGCTGGGTCTTCGACCTGCTGTCGCACGGCTACGGCGCGCTGTGCCTCCTGCTCGGACGCAGCGCGTAGGAGTATTGCTATGGAACCACTGAGTGAAAAACGTTATCTGGAACTGCACGCGCCGGCGGGCGGCGATTTTCTTGCCGCGCGGGAGCGGCTGCTGGCCGCGCTGCCGGACGGATGCAGACTGACACTGGGCTGCCTGCAGCAGCTGTATCCCGTCTTATCCGCGGCGGACTACCGCGTCACCGTGACGCTCTGCCCCGGGCCGGGCGGGACCGACGCTGTGCGCGTGGAGCCGGGCGATACGACCGCTGAACACTACGGCCTGTGCCTCGACATCGGCAGCACGATCATGCAGATGGAGCTGGTGGATCTCGTGCGCGGCCGGACGCTTTCGCAGGCTGCCTGCACCAACAGCCAGACGCAGTTCGGCGCGAACATCCTCGACCGCATCCTCGCGGTGAAGGCGGACCGGGAAAACCTGAAGACTTTACAGGCGCTGACGCTTTCGGACGTGCGCGGCATGATCGATACCTGCTGCCGGGCGGCAGATATCCGCCCGGAGGCGATCTCCGCCATGACCGTCGGCGGCAACACGACGATGCTGCACTTCTTCCTCGGCTGCGACCCGTGGCTCGTGTTTCAGAGCCCGTACACGCCGGTGTTTTTTGACCCCGGCGTGATCCGGGCGGCGGAGCTGGGACTGCCCATCTGCGGAAATGTCTACTGCATGCCCGCGATCGCCAATTATCTGGGCGGCGACATCACGGGTGGGCTGCTGGAGACGGATCTGGACACGCGGGAGGATCTGGCGCTGTTTCTCGACATCGGCACGAACGGCGAGCTGGTGCTGGGCTGCCGGGACTTTCTGCTCATGGGCGCGGGCGCGGCCGGGCCCGCGCTGGAGGGCGCGGTCAGCCATTCCGGCATGCGGGCGGAGCCGGGGGCGATCTGCAGCGTGAAGATCGGCGCGGACAACCGCCTGCGGTATCAGACCATCGGCGATCTGCCGCCGAAGGGCATCTGCGGCTCCGGCATTCTGGACCTCATCGCCGAGGGCTTTCTCTCGGGCTGGATCGACTCGGCCGGGCGGCTGCAGAAGGACGCTTCGCCCTGCATCCGCGAGGTCTGGGAGGACGACCGCCAGCGCAACGTCCCCGCGATCATCTACGCTTACGACGGCAATGTGCCACTCTATTTTACCCAGGACGACATCGGCGAGTTCCTCACCTGCAAGGCCGCCGCGCACACCATGGTCGCGACGATGCTGCAGAGCGTGAACGTCAGCCCGGCGGAGATCGGCACGTTCTACCTCGCCGGAGGCTTCGGCACGCATTACGATCTGGAATCCGCGATCACGGTCGGGCTGTATCCCGACCTGCCGCGGGAAAAATTCCGGATCCTCGGCAATTCCTCGCTCGCCGGAGCCAGACGGCTCCTGCTGGACCGGAGCTGCCGCGCACGGCTGGAGCGCATCCGGGCGCTTGCGACCTATGTGCAGTTCGGGGAGATGGAGAAGTTCGTGGAAAACATGCACGCCGCCCGCTTCCTCCCCCACACCGACGCCTCCCTCTACCCCAGCGTAAAACGCCGCGTGTAAAGGCTCCCCTAGAAGGGGAGCCTTTGGGCCGCGCGGCGAAAAAAATGCCCCCGGCGCGGTGCGCCGGGGGTGTTGTTTCAGCGGACGTTTTCCGCTTCTTCGGTTTTGCCGAGGCGGCGGAGCATGGTTTTTTTGACGGCGCGGAAGATGTTCTGGTAGCCCGTGCAGCGGCACAGGTGGCCGGAGAGGAGCTTCCGGAGCTCGTCGTCGGTGTATTCCTTGCCGGAATTCACGATCTCGGTGGCGGTCAGGATGAAGCCGGGCGTGCAGAAGCCGCACTGGATGGCAGTTTCGTCCATGAATGCCTGCTGGACATCGGAGATCGTGCCGTCGGGGTTCATGAGGCCCTCAAGCGTGATGATGTGCTTGCCCTCGGCCCAGACGGCGAGGTACAGGCAGGTGTTGATGGCTTCGCCGTCGATGAGCGCGGTGCATGCGCCGCACTCGCCGACCTCGCAGCCCTTCTTGACGGACGTGAGCCGGAAGTCATTGCGGAGCATGTCCGTCAGACTTGCGCGGACGTCGACGATCTTTTCCACGTCCTTGCCGTTGATATTGCATTTGACCAGCGCGTACTGTGCCATCAGATCTCACCTCCGCAGCGTTTGACAGATTCGATGAGGGCCCGCTTGGCCATCTCCACCGCGATATGCTTCCGGAACGCCTTGCTGGCACGCCAGGAGTCACGCGGGTTGATGTCCTCGAGCACGGCCCGGGAGAAGGCCTCGATATTTTCCATCGTGACCGGCTGACCGTTTACGACGGCCTCGGCGCTCGGCGCGCGCATGGGCACCGGGCCCGCGACGCCGTAGGCGATGCGGACGCGGTCGAAGGTCTTCTGATCCTCCGACAGGCGGACATTGACGGAGCAGCCGGTCGTGGCGATCTCCATGGCGTTGCGCATGCCGTATTTGATGTAGAAGCCCTTGGTGTTTTCCCAGGAGGCCTTCGGGATGAGCACGGCGGTCTGGATCTCGCCCTCGGCAACATTGATGTCGACCGTACCGGCCTTGATATAAAAGTCCTTGATGGGCAGATACCGCTTGCCGTTCACGCCTGTGAGCTCGATGATCGCTTCCCACGCGTGGAGCGTGGAGGCGGAATCGGCGGAGGTCACGCCGTTGCAGGTGTTGCCGCCGATGGTACCGGCGTTGCGGATCTGCGGGCCGCCGACCATGTCGACGGCTTCGCCCAGCACATTGATTCTCTCAATGATGATGGGGTCATGGGTGATGTGGGAGAAGGTCGTGAGCGAGCCGATGCGGATATTCTCCTGCTCGTCCATGCAGATGCCGCGGATCTCGTCGACCTTCTGGATGGAGATGAGCTCCTTGCCGGCGCGACGGCCTTCGCGCATCTGCACGAGCACGTCGGTGCCGCCGGCGATGATCTGCGCTTCCGGATGCTCCAGACGAAGCCGGACGGCTTCTTCCACGCTGTGCGCCTCATAGAGCGCTTTCATATCATACATGTTCTGCTACCTCCCTCAGTCCTGGATCAGACCCGCTTCGGTGAATTTCGCGAAGAGGATATGCGGCGTGATCGGCGCCTGGTCGATGGCGACGCCGGTCGCCTGATAGATGGCGTTGCGGATGGCGGGCGCCGGCGAGCATGCGGGCGGTTCGCCCAGCGCCTTGGTGCCGTAGGCGGACGTCGGCTCGTAGTTTTCCACAAACTCGGCTTCCAGATCCGGATGGTCCATGAAGGTCGAGAGCTTGTAGTCGAGCAGGTTGTTGTTGAGCGGCCGGCCGGTCTTCTCATCGAACAGCAGCTGCTCGGACAGGCCGTAGCCGATGCCCATCGACATGCCGCCGTGGACCTGCGCCTCGGCCAGCGCGGGGTTGATGAGCTTGCCGCAGTCATGGACGTTCACGATGTTCAGGAGCTTGACCTTGCACATCGGGATATCGACCTCGACCTCGGCGAACGTGCAGCCGAAGGAATAGGCGTTGTTGCGGATGGTATACGTCGATTCCGCGGTCAGATGCTCGGAATGGACGGGGTTATACTGCGCAGTCATGGACAGCTCGGACAGGCTCATGAGCACGCGGCCGTCGGTCGTGCGGACGATGTTGGAGTCGATGATGTCCATGTTGTAGGTCGCCTGACGGGTGAGCTCACAGGCGTAGTCGAGGATCTTTTTCTTGAGCATCTCCGAGGTCTGCCGGATGGAGAAGCCTGCGGTGAAGGTCTGGCGGGAGGCATAGGCGCCGAGGCCCGTCGGGGTGATGTCGGTATCCTGACAGGAGATGACGTGGACCTTCTTATAGTCGGACAGGCCGAGGATCTCGGCGCACATCTGCGCGTAGGCGGTATCCGCGCCCTGGCCGATCTCGGTCTCGCCGACCTGCAGGTTGACCGTGCCGTCGAGATTCAGCTGCAGACGGCAGGACGAGGTCTCGAGCGAGATGGGGAAGACGGCGGTATTGTACCAGAAAGTCGCAAGGCCGATGCCGCGGCGGATGGGGCCGGTCTGATCGGCGTAGGCCTTGACCTTTTCCTCATAGCCGATGGCCTGCATGCCCTTCTCCATACACTGGCGGTAGGAGTCGGTATAGAGCTCGTTCTTGGAGAAGCCGTCGACGTAGCCGGGCTTCATGAGGTTCTGCCAGCGGTAGGCCAGCGGCGTCATGCCGACGGCCTTTGCGCATTCCTCCGCGTGGCTCTCGTCGGCGAACGAGGCCTGCGGCATGCCGTAGCCGCGCATAGCGCCGGCCGCGGGCCGGTTGGTGAAGACGGTATAAGCGTCGCCCTCAAAGTTGGGGCAGGGATAATGCTGGTTGAACGAGCCCAGCGCCTTTGCCACGATCGAGTGGCCGTGGGAGGCGTAGGAGCCCTGGTTGGAGAAGCATTCGACCTTCTTGGCGGCGATGGTGCCGTCTTTGCGCAGCCACGAGATGATATGCGTGCGGATGGCGTGGCGGACACGGTTGGAGACGAAGGTCTCCTCGCGCGAGCAGTCGAGCTTGACACAGCGGCCGCCCACCTGCGTGCAGCACCAGGCGCACAGCGGCTCATACAGCGCGTCCTGCTTGTTGCCGAAGCCGCCGCCGAT
>ERZ836939.1896-NODE-1896-length-22265-cov-31.204412_pt1 | contig 22265 bp, 19 predicted proteins | sample MGYA00519912_ERZ836939 | MGnify/ENA primary metagenome ERZ836939 (study PRJEB31850, sample SAMEA3708810) | human gut metagenome | biome: human gut; feature: human-associated habitat; material: faeces | place: China | collected 2014 ...
GCTGTTGGGCTATGGCATTGGTGCTGTTCTGGCCGATGCCTGGATCGCATATTTTGCTTCGGTGAAGAATCGGGAGGCTGTGGACGGACTGTTGGCAGAGCTTACCATTCAGAATGAGTCAGAGAATACCGAAGCAGCCATTTTTGCCGGTATGACCTTTGTCATCACCGGTTCGGTCGAGCATTTTGCCAACCGTAAGGAGCTGCAGGCGGCCATAGAGGCCCGGGGCGGCAAGGCTACCGGTTCAGTCACTGCAAAGACCACATATCTGATCAACAACGATTTGACATCCAATTCGTCAAAGAATAAAAAAGCGAAAGAACTGGGAATCCCGATTATCTCTGAGCAGGATTTCCTGAACATGATGGGAGAAGAAAACAATGCCGATTAAAGTACAAAATGATCTGCCGGCCAGAGCCATTCTGGAGTCGGAGAATATCTTTGTGATGGATGAAAACCGTGCGATGAGCCAGGATATCCGTCCGCTGCAGATTTTGATCTTAAATCTGATGCCGATCAAGGAAGATACGGAGACCCAGCTTCTGCGTGCACTTTCCAATACACCGCTGCAGGTGGACTGTACGTTTCTGATGCTGTCGACCCACGTATCCAAGAATACCTCAGCCAGTCATTTAAATAAGTTTTATGTTACCTTTGATGAAATCCGCCGCCGGAAATTCGATGGCATGATCATCACCGGAGCGCCGGTGGAGAACATGGAATTCGAGGAGGTGAACTACTGGGATGAGCTGACAACCATCATGGAGTGGAGCAAGACCCATGTGCATTCGACTCTGCATATCTGCTGGGGAGCACAGGCGGGCCTGTATTATCATTACGGAATTCCGAAATATAAGCGGGAGAAAAAGCTGGCCGGAATTTACCGCCATAAGATCTTAAACCGCAAGATCCCGCTGGTGCGCAGCATGGATGATTATGTGATGGCACCACATTCCCGTTATACAGAGGTGCGCCGTAAAGATATTGAGAAGCATCCGGAGCTGATCATTGCGGCAGAATCTCAGGAGGCAGGTATCTTTCTGGTGCTCAATGACACCGGAAGCCAGATCTTTGTGCAGGGACATCCGGAGTATGACCGCATGACCTTAAACAACGAGTACCATCGTGATCTGAATAAGGGGCTTCATCCGGAGCTTCCGTGCAATTACTATGAAGACAATGATCCATTCAACATTCCGGTTCTGTCCTGGAGAAACACCTCCAATACGCTGTACGCGAACTGGCTGAACTTCTATGTATACCAGACCACAGATTACATTCTGACGGTGGATGAGGAGTAAAAATATGGATCAGACAACAGAAAACAGATTTCCGCGCGTGATCCTTGCATCGGCTTCTCCGCGCCGTCTGGATCTTTTGCGCCAGGTGGGCATTGAGCCGGAGATAGAGCCGAGCCATGTGGAGGAAGTCATTACCAGCACGGTACCGGATCAGGTGGTGATGGAGCTTTCCAGACAGAAAGCGGAGGATATCGCAGCCCTGCATACAGGGGAAGATGCTGTTGTGATCGGCGCAGATACTGTGGTGGCTTACGATGGAAAAGTTCTTGGAAAGCCAAAGGATGAAGAAGATGCAAGGCGTATGCTTTCGATGCTTTCGGGAAAAACGCACAGTGTCTATACAGGCGTAACGTTTGTGTTTATTGACAAGGATGGAAGAACCGGAGAACACTGCTTTTATGAGAAGACTGATGTCAGCATGTATACATTGGCGGAAGATGAGATTGACCGCTATATTTCAAGCGGGGATCCGATGGATAAAGCGGGAAGCTACGGGATACAGGGGCGCTTTGCCATACACATTAAGGGAATACAAGGTGATTACAATAATGTAGTAGGGCTTCCAGTAGCGCGCCTGTATCAGGAGCTTAAGAAGCTTGGAGTTGATGTTTAATGAAAGAACTATTCTTTCAGGAGTACATGCATTTTACGAGCCGGAGGAACTTGTAGGTAAAACTTTACTTGCAATCGTAAATCTTCCACCACGTTCTATGATGGGAATAGATTCATGTGGTATGCTTCTTTCTGCAATTCACAATGTAAATGGAGAAGAAGAACTGAATCTGGTAATGTTAGATGACGCAATCCCAGCAGGTGCAAAATTGTATTAAGAGTATAAATGTCACATGGTTGTTAATAACGGTGTGGCATTTTATCGTTGTTGTTGATAAGGACATGAAAAGCTGTCCAAAATAGAAGGAGAACCGGATTGCTGCTCCGACTCAATCTTCTACATGGAATACATCTTCCACCAGCATATTAAAGTACTTTGATATCCGCAGCATAAATTCGGCAGATGGGGTGCTGTCCCCACGTTCTATCCTGCCGACAGTTTTGGTGCTGTATCCGATAGCAGCGGCAAGGTCATCCTGGTAAATGCCACGCTGCTCCCGGATTTCTCTGATATTATTGGTAACCGCCATAAAAATCCCTTCTTTCAGTTCTATAGATATTTTCTTATTGTCATTATGCAAAATAATGTGTCCGATAAAAAGGACTTGCAATTTTATCGGCAATGCTTTAATTGTAAAATTTAACGCCAGAAATTGCCTACTTTTACTCTTACAATCGTGCGTTTACTTTTACAAATCTTGTTTTTTATAGGATAATACTCATATGCTGTCTGACCAGAAAGGAGCAGACCTATGAGTAAACATCTCACTTTAACTGACCGGGCAATTATTGAAAAATATCTCGCCCAGGATATGTCTTTCTCTTTTATTGCTAAAAGACTGAACCGCTCAGCAACCACAATCTCTTGCGAAATTAAGAACCACCGTTGCTTTGTTAACGGTTTCCGGTATACATCGAATGACTGCATTAATTATCGTTCTTGCTTACGCAGAAACATATGCGATCAGGAATCAATTTACACTTGTTCCCATCGCTGCAAAACATGTACGGAATTCGACTGTAAAGGCTTATGTTCACAGTACATTTCTGCACATTGTCCTTTGCTGGATAAACCGCCTTATGTTTGCACTCGTTGTCCAAATGAGAAGACATGCAAAAGAAACCATGCCTACTACACTGCTCATCGGGCGCACGCTGAATACGTCAAAGAATTAAGTTCATCAAGGAAAGGCATTCGTACCAGTCCTGAACGGTTATTGGAACTAAATGATTTACTAATGCCGCTGGTTAATAAAGGACAATCCATCAACCACATATTTGCCACTCATTCCGATGAAATCAGGCTTTCCAAAAAGACTATCTACAACTACATCGACCAGAGTGCTTTCCGGGTAAGGAATATTGATCTTCCCAAAAAGGTTCGTTATAAGCAGCGACATTCTCATGAGGTTCTTATGAAGTTCGATTATCAGTATCGAAAAGGACGTACTTACACTGATTTCACTTCCTTCATGGAACAAAATCCGAAACTCCCGATTGTTGAAATGGATACCGTAATCGGTGCCCGAAATAGTGGAAAGGTACTTCTGACTATTCTATTTAGAGACACCAATTTCATGTTGATTTTTCTTTTGCCGGATAAGTCTCATCAAAGTGTACTTCATGTTTTTGATAAGCTCACATCGCTTCTTGGTATTGAACTTTTCCGAAAACTATTTCCTGTAAGGATGCGAAAGCATGTTATAAGATGAATAGACTGGTGCTTGTGAACGTTGATATTCTTAATGAATATCTGGAGACATTTCATATAGAAGACGAGGAATTCTACAAATAAATTGAAAAGAATATGAAAGAGTTTGCATTAATATACTTGACTTTATGTCTGACATAAAGTATACTATGTTCAGATGGAGGTGATATATTGGCAAAGATGGGACGACCAAAAGCTGAAAATCCTGCTGATAAGAGGATTACAATCAGACTGAATGGTGAAGAACATGAATTGCTGCTTGAATACACCAAAAATCATAACATGACTATGACGCAAGTAGTTAAAATGGCAGTGTTAGAGAAACTAATGGCTGACCAGAAGTAATGCAGGCTCTTTTCTTTTTGAGAAAGGAGAAAAGATGGCTTGTAGAAAAGATGGTAAAGGAAGAGTATTACGAAAAGGAGAGCATTATCGTAAAACTGATGGCAGGTATTCATATATTTATACTGATCCATTAGGGAAAAAAAGGACGATATATGCGAAATCTCTTGTAACACTTAGGCAGAAAGAAGACGAACTTGTTCGTGACCAGATGGACGGGTTAAATGTATATGTTGCTGGAAGTGCAGATGTAAATTTTTTGTTTGATAGATATATTTCTACCAAGACGGAGTTGCGAAGCACTACAAAAGCAAATTACTTATATACATGGGATCATTTTATCAGGGATACGTTCGGAAAGAAAAAGATTAAGGATGTGAAGTATTCTGATGTCTTATTTTTCTATACGGATTTGATTACGAACAAGGGATTGCAGGTAAATACTTTGGAGAGTATCAATACTGTATTGCGACCTACATTTGAGCTGGCAGTACGAGATGATATTATAAGAAGAAATCCTGTAAATGGAGCTTATGCCGAGGTGAAAAAAAGAAACGGTGGTGCTAGAAAGAGTCGAAGAGCACTGACAGTAGAGCAACAGAGAGAATTTATTGATTATGTTGCAAAGAATCCGTTTTTCTTCCATTGGTATCCGTTTTTTGTATTTCTGCTTGGAACTGGATGCAGAATCGGTGAGGCAATAGGCATCAGATGGGACGATGTTGATATGAAGAAACGAACAATCAATATTAACCATAGTCTTACTTATTACACAAGATCTGACAATTCATTTAAGTGTGAGTTTCGGGTTTCAGAACCTAAAACAGAAGCAGGAATAAGGACAATTCCAATGATGGGACCGGTGTATGAAGTGCTCAAGTCTGAATATCAGCGTCAGCAGGAAGAAGGTTTTTGTGTTGCAGAGGTTGATGGAATGACAAACTTTATATTTACTAATCGGTTTGGAAATCCACATAATCCGCAGGCAGTAAATCGTGCAATCAAGAGAATCATTGATACTCATAATGCCGAAGAAGAGGTAGAGGCAAAGAAAAAGAAGAGAGAACCTATAATGTTGCCCAGGTTTTCATGTCACATTTTTAGACACACATTTGCTTCGAGGTTTTGTGAGAACGAAACCAATGTAAAAGTTATTCAAGAAGTAATGGGACATGCTGATGTCAGCACAACCATGAACATTTATGCGGAGGCAAATCCAGAGGTTACTAGAGAGGCTTTGGAGAAACTTGCCAAGAACATGGATGTATTTTAGAAACAACGATATAATATAGAAAAGAGTCCTCTGATTTGAGGACTAGGCAATTGACCAAAAAAATTTAATATGACTAATATATGACCAAAAAAGACTGCAAATTTGGTTATTTTAGTACAGCTTGCTAAAGAAAATATTGTAATGATTTAAAGAAATGTAAATCATCTTACAGCTCTTTACAGCAGGAGCGAAAAAGCTCCCGACAATGAAGTCGTTAGACGCTGACAAGAAGGCAAATAAGACTTCCGAAGCAGCTCCTGCAGTTGCAGAAAAAGCTGCTGAGAAGATTGATTTCTCCAATGTGAAGATTGAGCCATTGTTTGAGGAAACAGTTGATTTTGATACATTCTCAAAATCTGATTTCAGAGCTGTTAAGGTAAAAGAGTGTGTTGCAGTACCTAAGTCTAAGAAGCTGTTACAGTTCACACTTGATGATGGAACAGGCACAGACCGTACAATTCTTAGCGGAATCCATGCTTTCTATGAGCCGGAAGAACTTGTTGGAAAGACATTGATTGCTATTACAAACCTTCCGCCAAGAGCAATGATGGGAATTGAATCTTGCGGTATGTTACTTTCAGCAGTAAACAACCTTAAAGATTCAGAGGATGAAGAACTTCATCTTCTCATGGTTGATGACCATATACCGGCAGGTGCAAAGCTCTATTAAGAAGTACCGTTTTACCCTACAAAACGGGATGTATTTCATTTGTGAAAAAGCTCTGAAAATACACAAATACACCAAATTTACACCAAATGGTGCTTGAAACGGTGCAGAGCCTTAAAAATCGCATATTTTAAAGATATATGGGCAGTTCCATTGCGGAATTGCCCATTTTTCGTTATAAACCGATGTTTGCACAGAAGATGGATAACAGTTAAGATGTTCCTGACGATACGATATTGTATGAGCTTAAAATTGGAGGAACAAGAAATGTATATGCGATTGACACCGAGAGAAAAAGAGATGGCAGATATGTTTGAGCAAATGAGCAAGGATGAACAGGAAATAATGATTGAGTTTGCAAAATGATTACGAACGGAAGACCCTAAAGAATTGGTAAAAGAAATAAATCAGCGATTAGATATAGATGATGAGTAATCGGTTGTATATTGTCCTTTGAGAGAGGAGAAATCTTTTCTTAATGGGCTTTTTTATTTTTACTGATATTCGCAAACTACAAGAAAAAGCCGAAACTTCATATACTTTAATCACAGAGGAAGTGGAGGTTTTGATATGAGTAACAGCTTAGCGGCAGTACATCCAGAATTGATTGCAGAGTGGTCAGAAAAGAATTTACCACTGACACCGGACAGTATAACTTTCGGCTCGAATAAGAAAGTATGGTGGAAAGGTGCTTGCGGTCACGAATGGGAAACAAGTATAAAGGCTCGTTCCAGTGGGGAGAAATGCCCCATATGCTCCGGTGCGAGAGTGATTGAAGGAATTAACGATTTAAATACATTGAAGCCGGAATTGGCTTCGGAGTGGTCAGAGGAAAATGAAATCAAACCGACAGAGGTATCTATCGGCTCACACAAGAAAGTGATATGGAAATGTAAATTAGGACACGAATGGATAGCCACTGTAAAGAGCAGAACCATCAATAGAACAGGTTGCCCGTACTGCTCCCATAACAAAGTGCTTGCAGGATTTAATGACCTTGCAACAGTATTGCCGGAAGTAGCAGCAGAATGGTCGAACAAAAATGAAAAGAAGCCTAACGAAGTTACGGCATTTGCAAACAGCAAGGCTTGGTGGAAGTGCAATACCTGCGGTTATGAATGGAATACGCTTATCTCCACACGCTCAGGTGGCAGTAAATGTCCCTGTTGCAGTGGCTATACATTTATAAAAGGTAAGAATGACCTAAAAAGTACACACCCACAGATAGCCAAAGAATGGTCAGAGAAAAACTATCCTCTGCAATCGGATGAAGTCAATGCAAAGTCGAGGAAAAATGTATGGTGGTATTGCAGAAAATGTGGAAACGAGTGGAAATCAGTTATCAATGCCCGTGTGAAAGGAACGGTTTGCCCTGTCTGTGCAGAGCGAGAAGTGCTTGCCGGATACAATGACCTTGCAACAACTGATAGAGAATTACTTGTTGAGTGGGATTATGAATTAAACAAGTTAAAACCGACAGAAGTTTCAAGAAATTCGGCAAAGAGAGCGTGGTGGAAATGCAGATACGGTCATTCTTGGAGTATGAAGATAAACGAGCGTACTGTTCTTGGAAAAGGGTGCAGGATGTGTGAGCAGAAGTATATGTCGTTATTCCCGGCTCTTGCAATCAGTTATTATTCCAATTTGAAAGGATTGAAAGTTGAACTTGGCTCTGATAGGTTATTCGGCATTCCACTTGATGTATATATCCCACTGGAGCAGGTTGCCATTCAAGTGAATACGGACTCGGAGAAGATAGATATACTAAAGGAACATCTTTGTAAACAACGGGGAATCAAACTCATTAAGTTGCCGATGAAGCCAAACGAAGTGGAAAACGTTTATGCACAGCGTATCAAAGCAGCATTTCAGAGCGTACATATATTTATATCTTCCGACACACAAGAAGATGTCAGGATAATAAGGAAAACATTTGAGAACTGGAGGAGCAGCAGATGAGAGAAAAGAAATATCATATTTATCTAACCGATGACGAGCAAAGCAGAGTGATACAGTCGCTTATCAATCTGAAAAATAACTTGATAGCACAAGGCAGATATACCGATGCAGTAGATGATGTCCTCTGCAAAGTGCTTGGTGCAAAGAAAAAGAAATTGAAAATAGAATATATTTAGAACGTTGATTTGCCGTCTGTTTTTAACCGAAACAGACGGTTTTTTTGTTTTCAAAAATTTTTTCAAAAAATTTTTCGGTAAAACAGCGATTTTGGGTGTCCAAAATGAAGCCCTTTGTGCAATGAGTGAAGGGGTTAATTCCTGATGATGAAAATGGAAACCTTTTCACTCGTTTTTTGACAACTGAATATACAGGTCGCTAAGACTTTAATTCTGATGATAGCCACTTTAGCAGGTACGCCGAAACTTCTGAAAATTGCAGAACAGCGAGAACTCCTGTTATGAGTATCGGATTGCAACCGATATGGCGATGACAGTCAGAATGATAATGATACTTCTCTACGGAGCTGGCGGAGTACCCGGCAGAGGTTAGAATCCTATGATACAGATAAGCAGTCTGTTCCTTAGTGACTTCCCATAAGCATTTTGCTTGGCAAGGGGTGTTGAGAACAAATATTGCTATGACCGATTAGGAAATGAGTCGGTCAGGTACATAGCCATAATGCGGTGGCTATGAATTTTCAGAAAGGAGGGCAAAAAGAAGTGTCAAACTGTAAAACGATTTCCGTATGTAACCAGAAAGGCGGAGTCGGAAAGACCACCACAACAGTTAATCTCGGAGTCGGGCTTGCAATGCAGGGCAAGAAAGTATTGCTCATAGACGCAGACCCGCAGGGCGATTTAACGACTTGTCTTGGTTGGCAGGATACAGACGGTTTGGGTATCACGCTTGCAACGAAACTCACAGATGTAATCAATGAAACGATGACAGACCCTATGGTTGGTATCCTGCACCACGAAGAAGGTGTTGACCTTGTTCCGGCAAACCTTGAGCTTTCAGCAATGGAATTTAACCTTGTAAACGCAATGAGCAGAGAAACTACACTCAAGAATTATCTGAGTCAAGTGAAAAACAGATATGATTATGTAATTATAGACTGTATGCCTTCACTTGGTATGGTTACTCTTAATGCTTTATCGGCGGCAGACAGTGTTATCATTCCGGTTCAGGCTCAGTATTTGCCTGCAAAGGGTATGACACAGCTTGTGCAGACCATTTCAAAAGTAAAGAAGTATATCAATCCGGATATTAAGATAGACGGTATGCTACTTACTTTGGTGGATAGCCGAACAAACCTTGCAAAGAGTACGGTGGAAGCACTCAGGGCAAACTTCGGTAATCAGATAAGAATGTATCGAACACAAATCCCAATTGCTGTAAAAGCCGCAGAAACTTCTTCTAAAGGCAAAAGCATTTATGCTTATGAGCCAAACAGCACAGTGTCTAAGGCATACGCTGAATTTACAAAGGAGGTGTTAGCCGATGGCAGGAAGAAAGAGCGACTTCACTCTCACGAAGCTCGATGATTTATTTACCACTCAGGCACAGAGAGATGAAGAACAGCTTTCAAAAATCCGAGATATTCCGTTGGAGCTGATTGATGATTTCCCAGACCATCCGTTTAAGGTCAGGGACGATGAAGATATGATGCAGCTTGTGGAGAGTGTCAAGGAAAGAGGGGTTATTACTCCGGCAACGGTAAGGCAGAAAGAGGACGGCAGATATGAACTTGTTTCAGGACACAGACGAAAGCGAGCGTGTGAACTGGCAGGATTTGAAACACTGAGAAGCGAGATTGTAGACCTGAACAGAGATGAAGCGACCATTTTAATGGTTGAGAGTAATTTTCAGAGGTCAGAGATATTGCCAAGTGAAAAAGCCTTTGCCTATAAAATGCGTTTGGAAGCAATGAAAAGACAAGCAGGCAGACCGAGCAAAGAAAATGGAGTCCCAGTGGGACACAATTCTATTGTGGGTAAATCAAGAGAGATTTTAGCTTCTGAGAGTCAGGACAGTAACACACAAATACAGCGATATGTCCGCCTGACAAACCTTGTTCCTGAACTGCTTGAATTTGTTGATGAGGGGCGTATTAAAATGCGTCCTGCCGTGGAACTTTCCTATCTTGATGAAGATTGCCAGCGTGATGTGGTTGATGAAATCGACCTGAATGACGCAACTCCGTCACACGACCAGACAATCCGTATGCGAAAGTTATTCAACGAGGGCAACCTTACAACAGAAGCAATCCACGCTGTTATGTCTGAGGAAAAACCGAACCAAAAGGAAAAAATCGTGTTGAGGGGCGACAGAGTAAGACAGCTTATCCCGAAAAACATTCCCGTCAGCCAGACGGAGGATTTTGTCTGCAAAGCATTGGAGCATTACAACAAGTTTTTGCGTAATCGTGCAGAGCGTGACAGCAGATAGCCTGATTTACAGTTCCCCTTTCTCACACTCTAACCCCTTAGTTATACTTTTACCTACCGAAAATGATATATACTATCTCACTTGAATATAACTATCTCAAAGTATATGTCTATCTCTAAGGGGAAATCGTACAGTATGAACGGACTGGAGGTGTATGGTAAAATGAAAAATTAACGAAAAATCCGCATTTGTTTTTCGGCAGGTAAATTCTGCCGTAAGAGAAAATCCACAAAGGCACATCGTAGAGATACGGTGTGTTTTCAATTTTTACAGGAGGAAACGCAATGATAAAGTCAAAATTCAAAAGAGTCACGTCGCTTTTCTTGGCGACCCTTATGTGTGTGACCACTTTTGCAGGCATTGGCTCGACAACAGCATATGCTGCTTCGGGAGAAAAAGCCGATGTTTATATGGTCGATTTCCCTCGTGATGGCGATGCTAATTACGATGGGGTATGGGGACACAGTAATTTGACCTTGAAAAATGGTTGGCATACCGGACGTTCCAATTTTACCAATCTTAAGGCTATTGGTTCATACTCAGGCAATGTTGCATATTGTATTGAGCCGGGAATTTCGCTCAAGGTCGGTCAAACAATGAATAAGTATGACGAAAATTATTTTAATAACCTTGCAGCCAATGGGGTTATTTCCGGAGATGAAATACGTCTTTTCGTTGGTCGTATTTTACAGTATGGCTATCGTGGGGCAATCTCGACATCTTGGAGGTCACAGAATGAAGCGGCAGCAAACAGCATCGCACAGGCTTATGCTACACAGCTTCTTATCTGGGAAACTGTTATCGGAGAGCGTGATGCGAACTTCAATCATGTAGCAGCCAGTGGTTGCAGCAATGTGAAAGATGTCATCAATGCAAAGCATCCGCTCCGCAATAAGATTTTCAGTTATTACAACAGTATGGTGCAGAGTGTACAGAACCATGCGACCATACCGAGTTTTTGTAATAAATCATCCGGTTCGGCAAAGACAATAGAGCTTGAATGGAACGGAAGTAAGTACACAACTACTCTGACAGATTCCAATAATGTGCTGTCCAAATATAATTTCAAGGCAAGTATCAGTGGAGTAAGTTTTTCAGTGAATGGTAACAAACTTACGGTTTCTATGGATACTGCACCGAGTAAGGAATTTACGATTACCGCAACGAAGAAAAATGCAGTCCGCAGAGGTGTGGTTGTATGGTCAGAGGGCAAACACGGTCAGAACTCCAGTGTGCAGGATGTTGTCAGCTATGCTCAGGAAGTAAGCGACAGTATCAACGGTTATGTGAAGATGAAAGTCAGCTATGGTTCTTGTCAGATTGTAAAGACCAGTGAGGACGGCAAGGTTGACGGTATCAACTTCACGATTACCGGAAACGGTATCAATCAGACAGTTACAACAGCTAATGGCGGTAAGTTCCAGATTGATAATCTTATGCCGGGTATCTATACTGTAACCGAGCAGGCATACGATAAGTACGAGCCGCAGGAAACACATAGAGTTACTGTTGTGGCAGGACAGGTTGCAAAGGTCAATTTTAATAACAAATTGAAGCGTGGCGACCTTCAGGTAGTGAAGTCCTCAGAAGATAACCTTGTTGAAGGTGTGAAGTTCCATCTTTTTGGTACTTCTCTTTCCGGCGATGCTGTTGACCAGTATGCAGTTACAGACAAAGACGGTGTGGCAACTTTCAAAGATGTGCTTATCAGTGGTTCTGAACCATATATCCTTGAAGAAGTAGACACAGCTATCCGTTATGTTGTGCCAAAAAATCAGATTGCACCAGTGAAGTGGAAAGAAGTAACCACAAGAAACTTCAATAACATTTTGAAGAAATTTACTGTAACAGTAACCAAGAGCGATGCTGAGAAAGGCGAAGCACAGGGCAATGCCAAACTTTCGGGAGCAGTTTACGGTATCTATAAGGGAGAAACGCTTGTAGATAAGTATGTTACTGATGAAAATGGTCAGTTCACTACTAAAGAATATGTTTGTGATACCGACTGGACAATCCGAGAAATTACACCGTCAGAGGGATATTTGCTTGATAAGACTATCCATGAAGTGGGTGCAGACCCGAAACTTTATGAGGTAGAACACAACCTTACTTCCAATGATGTAACCGAGCAGGTAATCAAAGGTAACGTGGCTATCATTAAACACACTGATGATGGAGAAACAAAGATTGAAACTCCTGAAAAGGGTGCTTCCTTTGAGATTTATTTGAAATCTGCCGGAAGCTATGACGCAGCAAATAAAGATGAGAGAGATACTATCGTTTGCGATGAAAATGGCTTCGGTCAGACAAAAGATATGCCGTATGGTATTTATACCGTACACCAGACTTCCGGTTGGGAAGGTCGTGAGATGATGGACGATTTTGATGTGTTCATTTCACAGAACGCACAGACTTATCGTTATCTCATCAATAACCGTAACTTTGAGAGCTTTGTCAATGTAGTCAAGGTGGACGCAGAAAGCGGAAAGAGTATTCCGTATGCAGGAGCAGGATTTAAGATTTACGACCCGCAGGGCAATCAGGTCAAAATGACCTTTACTTATCCGACACCGACCACGATTGATGTGTTCTATACCGACGCAAATGGTTCTCTTGTAACACCTGAGAAACTGGATTACGGCAAGGGATATTCCATCGTAGAGGTACAAGCTCCATACGGATATGTGCTTGATGATACTCCGGTATATTTTGATATTACTGAAGAAAATTCCACAGAGGAAGGCGGCGTAACTGTTGTGAAAGTCAATAAGCCGAATATGGCACAGAAAGGTACTATCACGGTTGAAAAGACCGGAGAAGTATTTAGTGGTGTCAATGTAAGCGGTTCTGAGGACAGTGATGTTATCTATCAGCCTGTTTATGAAGTGGCAGGACTTGAGGGTGCAGTTTATGAAGTTCGTGCTGCGGAAGATATTAGCACACCGGACGGTACGCTCCGCTATTCAAAGGGCAAAGTGGTAGATACTATCACAACGAGTTCCGATGGATTTGTTAAGAGCAAAGAACTTTATCTCGGAAAATACGAGGTCAAGGAAATTACCGCACCTGATGGAATGGTAGTGAGTGGCGAAACACATACGGTTGAGCTTACTTATGCAGGTCAGAATATCTCTGTTACCGAAACTTCCACATCGTTCTATAACGAAAGACAGAAAGTGCAGGTAAGCCTTGCAAAAGTCATTGAAAAGGATAAGACATTTGGTATTGGCGACAACGGAGAAATCAAAAACATCAGCTTTGGTCTTTATGCCGCAGAAGATATTGTATCTGCAAGCGGTACAGTTATTCCGGCTGATGGACTGATTGAGATTATCAGCGTAAATGAAAATGGAACTGCTGTTATGAAGTCAGACCTTCCGTTTGGCAAATACTATGTCAAAGAGATTGCAACCGATGAGCATTATATTCTCTCTGATACGAAGTATCCGGTTGTGTTTGAATACGCAGGTCAGGATACCGCAACGGTTGAAATTAAAGTAAATGACGGAAAAGAAATCAAGAATGAACTTATCTATGGTTCTGTATCAGGTAAGAAGATTGACGAGAATGGAGAAGCACTTGAGGGTGCTGTTATCGGTATCTTCAAAGCCGAAGAAACAGAATTTACAAAGGATACTGCACTTATGACGACTACCTCTGCAAAAGACGGTAGTTTTTCTTTTGAAAAAGTACCTTATGGCAAATGGATTGTAAGAGAAATCGAGCAGCCAAAGGGATTTGTTCTTGATGAAAAAGCGTATGAGGTCAATATTAGCAAAGCCGAGCAGGTAGTTGAAATTGAGATTGTCAATGAGTATGTTCACGGCAATATCAGACTCACGAAGGTGGACGCTGAATATCCGGATAACAAGCTTACGGGTGCAACCTTTGAGGTATATAAGGACACCAATGAGAACGGAAAGATTGATGATGGAGATGAACTTATCGGAAATCTTGAAGAAACTGAAACCGGAATTTATGAGATGAAAGAACTGCTTTACGGAAAATATATTGTCCGTGAAACAAAAGCACCGGAGGGCTTCCTGCTTGATAAGGGAGAATACTCTGTTTTCATTGAGAAAGACGAAACAACTTATTCCGTTGAGAATAAGGCAGGTGTCGGATTTATCAATGAAGCTATGCGTGGAACACTGAAAATCGTTAAGACATCTTCAGACGGTAAGGTCAAAGGTTTTGCGTTCAGAGTAACCGGAGCAAACGGCTATGATATGACATTTGAAACAGATAAGAACGGCGAAATTGTGATTGAGGGACTTCGTATTGGCGAATATACCGTATCCGAAGTGGCAAACAATGCCTCTGCCGCATATATCACACCTGCCGACCAGAATGTTACTATCAAACTTGATGAAACAGCCGTTGTAAAAATGCACAATGAGTTGAGGGATACTCCGAAAACAGGAGATGATACCAATATGAAACTTTGGTATGTCCTTGCCGGACTTTCTGCTGTCGGTATCGCCGTAACTTCTGTTGTTGCACACAAAAAGAAGAAAAAGGAGGGTAACGAGTAATGGAAGCAAAGACAATTATCGCTATCGCATTAGTCGCCGTTATTGTCGGCGGCTTTATCTTTCTTCAGGTTAAAAACCGTAAGAAGTAAGTAACAAGCGAACATTAACCAGTCGGGGCAGAGCGTAAAAAACTCTGTCCCTTTAATTTTTGGAGGAACATTATGAAACAACAGAAAACGGTGGAGAGCCGAGTGCTTGAAATCTTAAAGGAATGCCCGATGTCGAGGTATGATGATATGCTTCTCATTCTGCATTATTACAATCGGTACGGATATATACCAGCCGGAAATCTTCCGCTTGAGGATATTGTATTTAATTACCGAGCATACGGACTTCCTTGTTTTGAAACCATACGCAGGGCAAGGCAGAGAGTACAGTCCCTTTTTCCTGAGTATTCACGTAATCCGCAGAAAGAAGAACAGAGCGGCAGTATTTCTATTGTAATCAACATTAGCTAAGGAGGTATTTTCGTGAAAGACAAAGCAACTTTTCAGAATAAGGTCAAGGTGCTGAATAAACTCTTTGACTCCGGTTGTGATACGGAGAAAAAGTTGCAGCAGCTTGATATGGAAGCAATCCTGAAAATCCCGAATATCACGATTCCTGATATGGGTGTGATTATGGAGCTTCAGAAGAATACAAAGTCCGGTAAACTCTTTTCGTATTTGGGCGGCGGTTCTGATGAAGCAACAAAAATGAGAGGTAAGGAAAATGAAGCAACAGGAGAATAGAGCAGAGCCGCAGGAAAAGCAAATTCGATTTATAGACAGTCATTACAATTTGAAATTCTATATTCCCGATGGAGGGAAAATCAGAATTACTTTTCGTGATGGACACACAGCAGACAAAGTATGCAAGTATATTGATGACTACCATTTGTATGTCGGAAATTGCTGCTATCATATATGCGAGTTTGCTGAAAAAATGGAGCTTAGTGGAAGTAAAGTTGAACCTGTCAATCAATCCGAACCGTCAAAAAACAAGACCAGAAACAGAGAAAAACAGCGATAAGGAGGTGCAAGAGTAATGGCACGAAAATATGACCTTATTTCTGAGCTTTACAACCGCACCTGCAAAACGGTTGTGTCAAATCCTCAGAACTGGCAGGCATTCTTAGCTTCAGCTTGCCGAAATTATAAGTTACGCTATGACGAACAGCTTCTTGTATATGCACAGCGACCCGATGCAACAGCGGTTCTTGAGATAGAGCAGTGGAACAAAATTTTTGGCAGATGGGTCAACCGAGGTGCAAGAGGTATTGCTGTTTTTGCTGATGAAAACCGTTCACGGCAAAGACTGACACATTACTTTGACATTTCAGATACTCACGAAAGCAGATATTCAAGAACAGTCCCGATTTGGGATATGCGTCAGGAATACGAAGCAGATGTGATTGAGACATTGGAAAGCACTTTCGGAGAGATTGAGAATAAGAGCAGTCTTGCCGAAGCAATTATGGGAGCAGCAAGAAATGCGGCAGAGGATAATATCCCTGATTATCTGCAAGACCTTTACTATGCAACCGAGGGCAGTTCCTTTGAGGAAGTGGAAGAGGATATTGTGGCTTTCATTTATAAAAATGTCGTGACAAATAGTGTGGCATATATGATGATGTCAAGGCTTGGCGTTGATACGGACGGTTATTTTGAACTTGATGATTTCAGAGATGTTACTAACTTCAATACGCAGGAAACACTCAATGCACTTGGATTTGCTACCAGTGATATTGCAGAAATGGGATTAACGGAAATATCTAAAACAATTACTGCACTCAACCGTCAAAATCGCATAATTGTCGGTCAGGACAGAAATGAATACAATAAGGTTGAAAATAACGACGAAAGGAGTTTGGACAATGAACGAACTGACCTACACGATGGTGGGCGATTACAGCCTTCCGAACCTGAAACTTCCACAGCAGCCGGAAGTGACGCTGGGCAGGTACGCTCAGATGAGGAGAGAGTTTCTGAAGGAACATCACAGAGTCCTTTACTACAATCTCCTGACGAGGGGCGAACTGACACAGCACTTGGCGGAAGTGGAACAGAGAGCCAGCAAGATGGAGGAAACAATCCTGAGCCAGATGGCACAGAAAGAGGGAGTGACCGAACAGATGAAAGCGGAGGATATGATGAAATGGGTTCGTCTGATGAACTCTCTTCGCAGTTCGGCACAGGAAATCGTGAAAGCGGAAGTGATATTCGCTTAGAGTATTACGACAGAACGCACGAGGATAAAAGCCTTCCGTTTTTTGGACGTGATGAAGTAATCAATGAAATTCTCAGAACGACACCACATTTGTCGGCTAGTCTGGAAGAAATCAAAGATTATTATGAACGTAATCCTGATAACAAAGACCGCACAGAGTATATAAAGAGTATTTTCAATAATGATTATACCGAGCTTACTTTAGAGGATGGCAGGACAGTAGGGTACAAGACCTTTGAAAACGTTCTGCATTTGTGGGAGGGCAAATACGACAGCAGAACCGCACAGAGTTTTTATGATTGGGCTGTTATTGCCCGACACTTTGAAGCTATGCGATTACTGGGAGAATTAAGTGACAGCATAAAACCATTACCGTCAATGGACGGTCAGATGACATTCATATTAGACGGTCGGGCAGAGGAAAAGAAAACCTCTGCCTTTACTTTTTCTCAGGAGATTATCGACGCTATTCTTGCGAATGGAAGCGGATTTTCTGAGGGTAAAATGCGTATCTATGAGCAGTTTGAAAAAAGCCTTTCAGCAAAAGAAAACGCAGACTTCTTAAAAAATGAGTACGGTTGGGGCGGCTCTTATCCAGTAATAATCGGAGCAGGAATTGATGAGAGTCACGATGGAAAAGGTATTACGATTACGAAAGGTATCGGTAAAGAAAATCCACATATCACGCTTTCGTGGTCGCAGGTGGAGAAACGTATCGGGGAACTTATCCGAACAGACAGATACTTAAATCCAAAGGAAAAAGAACACTATCCTCAGTGGCTTGAAAGTCAAGAGGAACGCAGAGCCAAAATCGAGGAAACGAAAAGAAACCGTGAGATACTCTCTAATGCACCACCGGAGCAGGAACTAGCCGAAAAAGAACCTGAAGAAGCGGAAATATCGCAAGATGTGAAATATGAATATCATCTTGGCGATAAGGTGTATATCGGTGCTTCTGAGTACGAAATCTTATCTGTTGATGATGAGAGAGTAATGCTCTATGACTATGATATGCCACTGTTCAATAAGGAATTTTCACGCACAGAGTTTGACAGAAAAGTGCGTGAGAATCCGATGAATGAGCATTTGATTGTAAAGGAAGAACCTGCCGAAGAAAGAAATGAAACGGAAGAAGTTCAGACCAATATGGGCAGTATGCCGATTGAAGATTATCGAGAGATAGTAGCTTCGCAGTCAGGTTTTGACAGCTATGATGAGATGTATCATCAGGGGTATCGCATAGGAAACGGTTATGATAAAGAGCCTGAGCCGGTAGTTCCCGCTTGGGAGCAGAAGAAAAAAGTCAAAGGCTTTGACTTGCACCCTGATGTATCTATGGCAGAACGCCACACCTTTAATCTCAAAGAAAATGAGGTTGAAACAGTTGGTAAAAAGGAACGCTTCCGCAGAAATATTATGGCGATACAGCTTCTAAAAAAATGTCAGGAAGAAAACAGATTTGCCACTCTTGAAGAACAGATTATCTTATCAAAGTACGTTGGTTGGGGTGGGCTTTCAGAAGCCTTTGATGAAAATAATTCAGCGTGGGCAACGGAATATCTGGAACTTTCTTCGGTATTAACACCGGAGGAATATGCTTCGGCAAGAGAAAGCACGTTGACTGCGTTCTACACGCCGCCCGAAGTTATCACAGCCATTTATAAGGCAATGGAGCAGATGGGCTTTAAGGAAGGCAACTTGTTAGAGCCGTCCTGCGGTATCGGTAATTTCATCGGTATGCTGCCGGACACAATGCAGGACAGTAAGATTTACGGTGTGGAACTTGATACGATTTCCGCAGGGATTGCACAGCAGCTTTATCAGAAAACAACCATTGCGGCACAAGGATTTGAAGAAACCAATCTGCCGGACAGCTTCTTTGATGGAGTGGTTGGCAATGTGCCTTTTGGAGATTTTAAGGTGTCGGATAAAAGGTACGACAAGCATAAGTTCCTGATACACGATTACTTTTTTGCCAAGTCCCTTGATAAGTTAAGACCCGGCGGTGTGATGGCACTTGTAACGAGCAAAGGCACAATGGATAAGGAAACTTTAGCAGTACGAAAGTATATTGCACAGAGGGCAGAGCTTCTTGGAGCAATCCGATTGCCGAATAATACCTTTAAGGGTAATGCAGGAACGGAAGTCATTTCGGATATTCTTATCCTGCAAAAGCGTGACAGACTGATAGATATTGAGCCGGATTGGGTTCATCTTGATACCGATGAGAACGGAATTAAGATGAACTCTTATTTTGTGCAGCACCCCGAAATGATACTCGGAGAAATGAAAATGGTATCGGGGCGTTTCGGTATGGAAGCAACTTGTGTGCCGTATGAAAATGCAGACCTTGCAGCACAGCTTGATGAAGCAGTAGCAAACATTCACGGAGAAATCACGGAATATGAAGCCGAGGAAGAACTGGAGGAGGAAGATAATTCTATTCCGGCAGACCCGGCAGTGAGAAACTTTTCATATACGGTGGTAGACGATAAAATCTATTATCGTGAAAATTCCCGTATGACTCCGGTGGAAGTGTCGGCAACCGCAGAGAACCGAATTAAGGGTATGATTGCTATTAGAAATTCCGTCAGAACGCTGATTGAATTGCAGACAGAAGATTACCCTGACAGCGAAATCAAAGCGGAGCAGGAGCGATTAAACAGACTTTATGATACCTTTTCAGGTAAGTACGGACTCATTAACAGCCGTGCAAATACCTCTGCTTTTTCGCAGGACAGTTCATTCTCTTTGCTTTCCGCATTGGAGATAATCGGAGAGGACGGAGAACTGGAACGTAAGGCTGATATGTTTTCTAAGAGGACAATTAAGCCGCATACTCCGGTTACTTCTGTTGATACGGCAAGCGAAGCGTTGGCGGTATCTCTTGGAGAAAAAGCCACGATTGATATGGACTATATGATGGAGCTTTCCGGTAAATCGGAGAATGAAATCTTTGAGGACTTAAAGGGTGTTATCTTCCTAAACCCGCTTTATGAGTATGGAAATTCTTACGAACCGAAGTATCTGATGGCTGATGAATACCTTTCGGGTAATGTCAGGGAAAAGCTGAAGATTGCAAAGAACTCGGCAGAACTCTATCCGGAAGATTATAAGGTCAATGTGGAAGCACTTCAAAAGGTGCAGCCGAAAGACCTGACTGCAAGTGAAATTTCCGTGCGACTTGGTGCAACTTGGCTGCCACCGGACGATGTGCAGGAGTTTATCTTTCATTTGCTTGAAACACCACGCTATGCACAGTGGAATATCAAAGTTCACTTCTCTCCATTTACGAGTGAGTGGAATATTGAGGGCAAATCTTACGACAAAGGAAATGTAAGGGCATATAACACTTACGGAACTTCCCGCATCAATGCCTATAAGATTATTGAGGAAACGCTGAATTTAAAAGATGTGCGTATCTTTGATTATATCGAAGATGATGAGGGAAAGAAAAAGGCTGTCCTGAATAAAAAGGAAACAGCGATTGCTCAGTCGAAGCAGGAAATGATTAAGCAGGAATTTCAGGACTGGATATGGTCTGACCCAGAACGAAGGGAAAGGCTTTGCAAATCCTACAATGAGAAATTCAATAGCGTCAGACCTCGTGAGTATGATGGAAGTCATATCATCTTCAATGGTATGAACCCTGAAATTGAACTCAGGGAACATCAGAAAAATGCGGTTGCCCATATCCTTTACGGAGGAAATACGCTTCTTGCACACGCAGTCGGAGCAGGAAAAACTTTTGAAATGGTAGCGGCAGCACAGGAGTCGAAAAGGCTTGGACTTTGTAATAAGTCACTGTTTGTTGTACCAAATCACTTGACCGAACAATGGGCGGCTGAGTATTTGCAGCTCTATCCGGCGGCGAATATCCTTGTCGCAACAAAGAAAGATTTTGAAACCAAGAACCGTAAAAGGTTCTGCGGCAGGATTGCAACCGGAGATTATGACGCAGTTATCATCGGACATTCACAGTTTGAGAAAATCCCGATGTCCATTGAAAGACAGAGGGCAATCTTAGAACAGCAGCTTGAGGAGATAACCGGAGGAATTGCAGAACTCAAGCGAAACCGAGGGGAAAACTTCTCCATAAAACAGCTTGAAAAGTCAAAGAAATCCATCAAGCAGAAACTTGATAAACTCAATGACCAGACGAAAAAAGATGATGTTGTAACCTTTGAGGAACTTGGTGTAGACAGGCTTTTTGTTGATGAAAGCCATTATTACAAGAACCTTTATCTTTATACAAAAATGCGTAATGTGGGCGGTATCGCACAGACGGAAGCACAGAAATCTTCCGACCTCTTTATGAAGTGTCGTTACCTTGACGAGATTACCGGAGGGCGAGGAACCGTATTTGCAACGGGTACACCTATCTCAAACAGTATGGTGGAACTCTATACGATACAGCGATATTTGCAGTACAACACGCTTGTGAAAAATGGGTTGCAGCACTTTGATGCCTGGGCTTCCACTTTCGGAGAAACCATTACGGCAGTGGAACTTACACCGGAAGGAACAGGATACAGAGCAAAGACAAGGTTCGCAAAATTCTATAACTTGCCGGAACTAATGGCGATGTTCAAGGAGATTGCGGACATTAAAACAGCAGATATGTTGAACCTGCCAGTACCGGAAGCAAAGTACCATAACATTGCAGTAAAGCCGTCGGAAATGCAGAAGGAAATGGTTGCTTCCCTTGCAGAGAGAGCCGAGCAGGTGCGTGGCGGCGGTGTGGATTCAAGCGTAGATAATATGCTGAAAATCACGAATGACGGAAGAAAACTGGCTCTTGACCAGCGTATGCTAAACGATATGCTGCCTGATTTTGAGGGCAGTAAAATCAATGCCTGCGTCGATAACATCTATCGGATATGGGAAGAAAATATCGACAAAAAATCGGCACAGCTTGTGTTCTGCGACCTTTCCACTCCGAAGAATGATGGCACATTTTCCGTCTACAACGACATCAGAAAGAAGCTGATTGAGAGAGGTATTCCTGAAAGTGAAGTGAAGTTCATACACGAAGCCGACACGGATATGAAGAAAAAAGAACTGTTCCAAAAGACCCGCAAGGGAGAAGTCAGAGTGCTTCTCGGCTCTACTCAGAAGATGGGAGCAGGGACGAACGTGCAAGACAAACTTATTGCACTTCACGATGTGGATTGTCCGTGGCGACCTTCAGATTTGGAGCAGCGTTCCG
>ERZ836939.1904-NODE-1904-length-22180-cov-3.277650_pt1 | contig 22180 bp, 15 predicted proteins | sample MGYA00519912_ERZ836939 | MGnify/ENA primary metagenome ERZ836939 (study PRJEB31850, sample SAMEA3708810) | human gut metagenome | biome: human gut; feature: human-associated habitat; material: faeces | place: China | collected 2014 ...
ATCCTCTTCTGCCTTATCGTAGGGATGATCATCGCCGTCATCCGCATCGCAAGGATTCCCGTCCTTCATCAGTTCTGCGAAATCTGGCTCTCCTACAACAGAAGCATGCCATTCATCTTGGACCTCTACCTCGTCTACTTCGTCCTGCCGGTCATCATCCGCGGACTTGGCATCAGCCCTGACGGCTGGCCTCTGACAGCGTACGTCCTCATCGCGCTGACATTCCACTATTCACCGGTTATTTCGGAAATCATCCGTCCTGCCTACCTTTCCGTAGACAAGGGGCAGAGCGAAGTTGCCGTCGTATTCGGCCTTTCGCCCTTCCACAGAGTCTTCCGCATCGTAGCTCCGCAGGCATTTCCTGTAGCCCTTCCGAACCTCGTCAGCGAAGCCATCAACATCATGAAGGATACCTCCGTCATGTACTTCATCGGCGTCATCGACCTCATGGGCCGCGCCGGCAACATCATCAACGCCAACTATGGCCAGGGAAAACTTGAAACCTACTGCGCCGTCGCCCTCATCTACTGGGTGCTCGTCATCTTCGTGGAAATGGTATTCCATGCGATACAGCGCATGACCGATAAAGGAAGGAGGACCACATAATGATAGACTTTGCTGTCATACCGACCGCCCTCCTCTTCATCGCCGAAGCCATCCCGAATACCCTCTTCATGGCATTCGTCAGCCTTTTCTTCGGCATCCTTCTGGGCTCCGTGATTGCACTCATCCGCATCCGCAGCAAGAACGTCATCGTGAACGGTTTCCTCACCGTTTTCATTTCCTTCTTCAGAGGCGTACCGAGCATCGTGCAGCTTTTCATCGTCTACTACTCGCTGCCCTACCTCCTCGCGCCCCTCTTCACGTCTATCCTGGGCCACACCGTGAAACCCTTCGACGTCAGCCCCTACTGGACCGTTTACACCACATTCATCCTTTACAACACCGTCTACCAGTCTGAAAACCTCAGAGGAGCGCTCCGCTCCGTCGACCACGGGCAGTACGAAGCAGCCGTCGCCATGGGCATGACCCCATTTTGCGCCTTCACCCGCATCGTCCTCCCCCAGGCCTTCGTCGTAGCCATGCCGGCCTTCTTCACCTACTACCTGAAGACCATCAAACTCCTCGCCCTGGTATTCACCGTCAAAGTCGTCGACATGTTCGCCAAAGCCGACATCTTCTCTGCTCTCTACAACAGAAGAACCGAACCCTACATCGCCGACACCATAGCCTACTGGGCCGTAGCCATCCTCCTCACCCTCTTCTTCAACTGGTGGGAAAAGAGACTCCGCTCCAAAGGATTTTAATAAGGAAAAGAATAAGAAAAAGGACATCTCCGGAAATGGGATGTCCTTTTTTGGTGTGGGATTTGGGGAAGGATGGGAGAAGCGAAATACTCGCCTTCCACGCCAACTTATATTGGATATGCGATGCAAGTGCAGATTTGTGACAAAAAATGCATTTTTTATGACAGGAAATCTTTTAAGGAAAAAGAACATGATACAATGAAGGCGAAAGGAAAGATAACGAAAAACAACATTCCATAAACCCAATATTATATGTTAGAAGGAGGTGATATTATGCTGAGGATTGCCATCTGTGACGATATACCCGAACAATTGGATATCATGGAAAAAGCTGTTCTTTCCTATTTTTCATCTGACTCGCAGGAGATCCGGATTTCCAAGTACCACAATGCCATGGAATTCCTGGATGACTTCGAAGCGGAGGGAGATTTTGATATCGTCCTGCTAGACATCTGCATGCCCGGTATGCTGGGAACAGATGTGGCGGCGGCAATGAGAAGCCAGAAAAGTCAGGCCGAAATCATATTCCTTTCGACAAGTGATGAATTTGCTATCGAAGCTTTCAGTGTCCATGCTGCGCATTACATCGTCAAACCATTTACTCAGAAACAATTTGATCAGGCTATGGACCGCGTCATGGAAAGCATCCGTCAGCGTCACAGCAGGAAAATCATTTTCCGTCTGGTCGGCGGCATCCAGGTGGAGGAAATCAACGATATTCTTTTCGTAGAAAGCAATGGGCATAACCAGAAAATCTATGTCAATGATGGATCCATACTGGAAACACGTCTGGCTCTGGCACAGCTCGCTTCCACACTAGAGTCTATTTCTCCGGGCCAGTTCATCTCACCGGGCAAAGGGTACATCATCAATCTATCGGCCATTCATGTCATTAAAAGCGATTACATCGAAATCCAGAACCACAAGATTCCGGTAGCCAATCGTAAGTATCGCCAGCTCCAAGAAAAATATTTCAAATTCGTATTTAAAAAAGATGTATAAAAAATCATAAAAAATCCAATTTTTTGTATAGCTTTATTTTTGTGCGCAAATTCAGGGGAGTTGTGAATTTTTATACAGAAAGCAGGGAGAATTATGAACAAAATCTTTAAGGTTATCTGGAGCAGGACGAAGAACTGCTATGTCACGGCCTCGGAATTAGCCAAGGGCCACACGAAGTCAGCCAGCACTGGCAGCAAGGCCAGACGGAAACTCCTGACATCCGCAGCAGCCCTGGCCATGGTACTCACCTTCGCCGGCGGAGGAAATGCTTGGGCATCCGTCACAGTAAATACAACGGATCCAGGCACCCCAGCAACGGTGTATACCACAGAAGAAGTGGATAACGCTCTGGGTGAAAAAGCCAATTCAACTGACGTGGCAAGTACCTATGCGACTAAGACAGAAGTGGCAGACACCTATGCGACTAAGACAGCACTAACCGAGGGACTGGCTGAAAAAGCCAATTCGGACGACGTGGCAAATACCTATGCGACTAAGTCAGAATTGGAGTCGGGACTTGACGGTAAATTGGATGTTAGTGAAGACGGCGATGTTTCCGTAAGTGGAGACCTGGATGTGACGGGCGCCATTTCCGGCGATAGCTTGGACGTGGATGACGGCGCCATTTCTGGCGGCAGCTTGGACGTAGGCGACGGTACCATTACCGGCGGCGCTATCACGGGCACGTCTGTCAGTGCTGGCGAAGGCGAAATCTCTGGTGGCAGCTTGGACGTGGATACCGGCTCTATCGGCACAGTGAATATAGCAGACAATGGTGATGTGACCGGCGTCAAGGACCTTACTGCTACCGGCACCCTTACCGGCACCTCCGGTGTTAAGGACGGTACCCTTACAGACGGCACTTACGTCCTGAAGGAAAGCACAGTGGGAGAGAACCTGAATGCGCTGGATACGCAGGTAGATGCCAATGCGGATGCCATTACTACAGAAACCTCTGCACGTAAGACTGCAGACACAGCCTTAGTTGGTGCTGTCAATGGCGGAATTGTCGTCGGAGCGGACAATGTGCTTATGAAAAACACCACGACCATAGAAGATGGCGTGGTGTCCAATACGCAATCTGCCGTGGACACTCTAATCATGAACCAAGGCGCAGCCAATCAGATTACCCTCAGCCAAAATGGCATCAAGGTAGGCACCAATAGTTCCCTGATGGATGAAAATGGTGTTTATACCGGCGGAGATAATTATACCGATGCCAAGGCCGCTCTCAATGCCGACGGCAGCATCAAAGGTGCGAACGGAGCTTTCACGGTAGATACCACTGGCAAGGTGACCGCCGCTTCCGGTGAGATCGGTGGCGTAAAAGTAGATACAGATGGCGACGTGACTGACGTCAAAGACCTTACAGCCACCGGCACCATCACCGGCGGCGCAGTGACCGACGGCGTTGCTACACTGTCTGAAGGCAGCCTCACTAATGCGGTGGATGTCACTGCCAGCGGCACCATTACCGGCGGAACAGTGACTGACGGCGAGGGAGCTTCCATGACAGGCGGCATCGTCACTGGCACGACCCTGACTGACGGCGAGGGAGCTTCCATGAGCAATGGAACTGTTACCGGCACGACCCTGACCGACGGCGTTGCTACACTGTCCGGAGGCGATCTGACTACAACTGGCGATATCAATGCCCATGATATTACATCAACAGGCGATTTGAGCACAAACAATATCACGGCTACAGGCATCACTGCTACAAGCCTGAATACCCAGGGAGGCGATATCTCTGGCGGTGCTATCACAGGCACGTCAGTTAATGTCGGCAGTGGATCTGTCAGTGCTGGCACCGGCACCTTTACAGGCAATGTTTCCGCAGACAGTATGAATGTAACCAATAAAGTCAGTGCAGGCAGTCTGGAAACGAGTGGCAATGCCACAATCGGCGGCACATTGACTTCCAATGGCATCACCAATACAGGCAGCACGACGACAACTACCCTGACAGTAACCAACGATGCTTCCGTAGGCGGCGACCTGGCTGTGACGGGAGACATTTCCGGCAGCAGCTTGGACGTGGGCAATGGCGACATCTCTGGCGGCCAGATTATCGGCACAGGCTTAGACGCAGGGGCTGGTACGATTGAAACAACTGGCGCCGTAGAAGCCGGCACTCTGACAACCACCGGTGCTGCTTCGATCGGCGGAAATTTGACAGTAGAAAAAGATCTGACCGTCGACGGCGAATTTAATGCCAACACCATCACCAGTAAACTGGGTTTAAACAATTATACGGAAATCCAGGGCGGTAATGTGACATCTGTAAACAGCAAATTAAGCATCGATGATGGAATAACATATACGAGCACCTCTACGTTAACTGAAAAAGGCAAGACTGAAACGGCTGCCAATGGAACAACCCGAAACGTAGACAACATGGATGCTGCAGAATCGAGCAACGTGATTACGAATGATTCAATTGGCCAGACATCGACATTCAGACAACGCGTCGATGAAATCCTCAATCAGCTGAACACATCCGAAACGACCTTCTCCAAAGTGGATCAGCAGGTAGCTACTATCACTAACAAAGTGCAAGATGGTGAAAATTCGACATCTACCACACAGACGGCTGAGGATATCACCAATACAGCAGAACAAGGGACTATCACTAATAATGCGAAAGCATTGGTCAATACAGCCTCGGATACCATTTCCAATAAAGCCGTGAATGACATCACTACTACGTCAACTGCTGGAAATATTTCCAACACAGCCGAGAACGGCACTATCTCCAATACTGCCCAAAATATCACCAACGAGGCGTCAGAAAACATGACCAATACCATCGGCGAAAATCTGACGACGACAGTGGGTGGCGATATGAGTACCGAAGTCACTGGCAACCAGACCAATACTGTGACCGGCACACTGACAGAAACCGTAACCCAAAAAGCAACAGAAAACTATAACGGCGGCCTGAATACCACAGTTACCGGTGAAGAATTACACACCGTCAACGGCAATCAGACCAATACTGTCGATGGCAACCAGACCAATACCGTGACTGGCACACTGACAGAAACCGTAACCCAAAAAGCAACGGAAAACTATAACGGCGGCCTGGAGACCAACGTCACCGGCGAAGAAACACACACCGTCAATGGCAATCAGACCAATACCGTGACCGGCACACTGACAGAAACAGTAACCCAAAAAGCAACAGAAAACTATAACGGCGGCTTGGAGACCAACGTCACTGGTGAAGAATCACACACAGTCAACGGCAGCCAGATCAATGAAATCACCGAAGACCAGACCACTACCATCGGCGGCAATCAGACTACGACCGTAACCGGTGACAGCAGCCTGACAGCTGGAAACATCATCAACGAAGCGAAGAACAAAATCACCAATAACGCTGTCGATGTAGAAACGACAGCTTCCAGTTCCATTGTCAGCAAGGTTTCCAATGACTATGGATCCAACACATCCACCCAGTTGTCTTCTCAGACAGAGGAAACGATGAGCCAGTCTGATGGTAAGACAGCCTCCTACCTCCGTGGTGCAGCAGAAGAAAAATCCCTGCTCACGGATGGCAGCACCAAGACCACCATCGACACCATCGCCGGCCAGACTAACACTAATATCACCGATGGATCCAATATTTCCAACAATCTGCAAAAGGCCGATCAGCTGGCATCCTCCGTAACCGACGGCACAAATACGACTGTTGCCAACCAAGACGCACAGAGCCTGGCTTCGTCCATCACCGACGGCACGAAATTTAACAATACCAACAGCACCGTCGACAAATCGGAGCAGCTGATTAAATCCAGCGATACGCAGTACAACGCCTCTGTCAAGACCGCAACGACCACGACAGAAAGAATGGTCAGCGGCAGTATCATTGATATTCTGAAGGATGCTGATAACGGGTACATCAATACGACGGTTACACAAGGAGATAACAGCACCGGCGTGAAACGAACCAGCCAGGATATCACCCAGACAGCAAAGCAGGGCACCATCACCAACGATGCCAAGAATCTGGTGAATACGGCAGAAGAAAGCATGACCAATACAGCTGGCACGCAGATTCAGGATGTCGTCGGGAATACGACTGTGACTACGACGACAGAGGGAACCACCTTTGAAAATGCGGACCACAACGCAGCTATCGGTGAAGGATCGATTACGAAAACCACCATTTCCGGCAATACCCTCGAAACAGGAAAAGCGACCATGGACTATGCCGAAGTCACAAAGGATCTTACCGTCGGCGGCACGACCACCACGAAAGACCTGCATGTGACAAACAATGCATCCGTAGACGGCACTCTTGACGTAGGCGGAGCCGCAAACTTCCAGGATTCTGTAACGATTGCCAAAGATCTCAGCGCAGGCGGCAACGCCAGCATAGCAGGCAGCATGACTGCCGCATCCTACAAGGTAGGAAATAAGACATACATTGACGACAACGGCATCCATGCGAATAACCAGAAGATCACCAACGTGGCACCAGGAGAACTCTCAGCGGACAGCCTCGACGCCGTCAATGGAGCACAGCTCTATGAAACCAACCAGCGCGTCGCCTCGATGGACAGCCGCATCAACGAAGTCGGTGCCAATGCAGCAGCGATGGCCAACCTCCATCCGCTTGAATTTGACGCTGATTCCAAGCTCAATGTAGCCGCTGCCGTAGGCAACTACAAGAACAAGACAGCAACAGCCCTGGGCCTCTTCTATCGTCCTAACGAAGACGTCATGTTCAACGTGTCCGGCACCGTAGGCTCAAGCGACAACATGGTCGGCGGCGGCGTAGCCATCCGCATCGGCCACGGCGGCAACAAGGCACGGAATAAACAGATGGCCGAAAACGCTGCTTACGTCAAAGGCCTTGAATCCCGTGTCGATAAGCTGCAGCAGCAGATGGATGCGCTCCTCTCCGTCCTCAATCCGAACCTGTCCAAAGACTTCCCGGACGTACCGGAAAACCACTGGGCTTATGAAGCCGTATCCCGCCTGGCTGGCAACGGCATCATTCAGGGTTACGAAGATGGCAAGTACCACGGTGAACGCACAATGACCCGCTATGAAATGGCAGAAATCATCTACAAAGCCCTGAGCAAAGGTGCCGAGGCAGAAGCCGAACTGGTAGAAGAATTCCGCCCTGAACTGCAGGCCATGGCTGCCCAGAACAAAGCATAAGGATGTTCAAATAGTATTTGTAATAGAAAGGAGCATAGTATAAAACAAAGAGGCTGTGACGAAATGATCGTTATTTCGTCACAGCCTCTTTTGTGTGGGTGTATTTGGTTGGAAGAGAGACGCTCGGTCGTATGTTTTTTCAGCCGAAGGCTGGTTGTTTTGTTTTCCCCCTACTCTTTCGGCAGTTCAAGTCTTACGTACGTGCTGAACCAGCCTTTTTCGCAGGTGCAGATGGCGTTGGCGTTGTGTGCATCGAGGAAATGGGCGAGGGATTTCATGCCTATGCCGTGGCCCGGGGCATTGGTTGCGGGCAGGCCGTTTTCGTCGAATGCGACTTTGCCGTCAAAGCGGTTCTTGATGAGAATATTCAGCATGTCGTCCTGGCGGACGGCGATGACGGTCAGGGCGCGCTGGCCCTCCGGCTGTTTCTCACTGGCATGAACGGCATTTTCGATGAGGTTGGAAAAGACCATGGATAAATCTGTGCTGAAAGACGGGCTGCAGTCAGGGATATCGGCCTTAGCCGTGACGGTAATCCCCTCCTGTTTCGCCGCGTCAAGGTACGTCGTAAGGGCGGCGTTGACGACTGTGTTTTTGCAATACTGCTGCCGTTTCGTCTGCTCGAGTTTGCATCCGATCTGCTCAATCAGCTTCAATGCGGGCTCATATTCCCCATGGGATACGAGGTCTGTCAGTCTTTGCAGGTATTCCCGCTGCTTTTTCCAGAAAACTTCCATCAGCTTCTGTGCTTCATTCAGCGACTGGACGTAGTTCTGATTGGACCGGATCTGGGCCGTGAGGGCATCTTTGCGTTCATAGGCCAGGTACACGGCATCGACCTGTTCGAGCCCGGCCTTTACGCTGAATGCGATAAGGAGCGCGGCGCAGGTAATGATGATTCTCGGCACGAGCATTTCTACATGCAGCACCTCAGGAACCCTCTGTGTGGTAAAAAATGCCGCTTCTGCAAAGATCAGGCATGGGAGGATACAGATATATTTCCAGTACCCCCGCATGCTGAGCACATGGTCGTTCCGGAATACCTCATTGAAGTACCGGATCAGGACCGGCAGGCACAGCAAATAGCCGATGGTGTACAGGAAGAGCTCCAGCGGAAAGAGCGCAGGGCTTTCCCTGCCCGGGAAGATTCCCATCTGGATGAGTACGTAGAACAGGTAGTAGACGAGCGTGTGGAGCATAATCATAAAGACGCTGCGCAGGGCAAACACATAGATATGCCGGAAGAAATACGGGCGGATGATGATGACGGCCCAGATGAAATAAGGAATCCAGAGCACGGTATAGAGCCATTTGAACATGACGAGGGAATACGCCCACTGCCCGCCAAGAGAAACGACCAGCAGGGCCAGTGTCTCGGCTGTGAAACAGGCAGCGTACCCGGCATATATCCACCGCTTCTGCTGCTCAGAGATAAAAGGGACAAATGACGCATACTGCAGGTACGCAGGCGGCACGACGGACAGCGTCAGAAGAAAGGTAATGAGTATACAGATCATACGGCATCCCCTTTCTTCCAAGGGATACGCAGATTGACGATCATCCATCCCTCTTCACACGTATACCGGCTGTCTGCCTGATGGCGCGTCATAAACGGCGCGAGCGATAGGAACGCTCTCGCATACCCGCCATTTCTTGGACGGCCTTCCTCATCCATTTCTACCGGCTCCGTCTGACGGTTCCCGATAACCAGCATGACAGCCGTATCCGTCTGGCGCGCAATGACGATGACGGCCCGCGTTTCCTTATCCTGCTGCCGGCTCTCCGCCATCGCGGCCTCCGTCAGGAGGGCAGCCGCCTCTCCCAATTCCTGCTCGAAGGGAAGCTCCGGAGCCAGTGACAAGTCTGCCATGACATGGATTCCCTCATCCCGGGCCTCCTCCACGAGAGGCTGCAGCGCTTTCTTCATGCAAGCATTCCCTCCCCAATGATATGGCTGCGTGTGGGCCAGCTCCTCTTTAAGCGTTTCCAGAAATGCCAGAGAATCAGCGCTGTTCTTTTCCTGAATCAGACTGGACAGAAGACGAAGCTGGTGCCGCGTGTCATGACGATAGATTGACAGACGCTTCTGCGAGGCCTGAAGCATCCGCGTATAATTGGCAAACATTTCCATCTGCGTCATCAAAGCTGCATTCTCACGCTTCACATCGATGGCCGCGCTCATTTTCCGTGTACTGAGGTACATCGTGATGGCAATGCAGATACCAAAAAAGGCCTGCAGCATCCGCGGAACAAGGTACTCCCGTGCAACAGGCTCGTTCGTATGCGCCAGGATGATGGAATACAGCAGCGCCAGCACAGGAATCGCAGCCATATATTTCCAGAAAGCCAGCATATCCACCATGCGGTTCGTCGTAATCACCGTGTGGAAAAATTTCAAAAGCACCGGGATCAGCAAGGCATACGACAGCGTATACGCCAGGAGGTACTCGTCGATATACTGGAAAAATTCATCCCGGGAAACGAAAAGGAGCTCGACATTCATGACCAGCGTAAGCACCGCCACGACGAAAAGCCCCTGCATCCCCAGGACAAATATATATTGCAGCCGGTACGAAGGGACAAACAACAGCCCAATCAAAAGACAGGGAATCGCATGCACGGCAAAAACATCCTTAAAGGAAATCCATGCGGCTCCTACAGTTCCCTGAGAAAATATCTCTATGACGCCTGCGAAAAAGGCAAGGTACAAAATGACAAACGCCCCGGCTAGCCGGCGGGAATCCCGAGGTGTCAAAAGAGATGCAAAAACTCTGTACTGAACAAAAAGAGACGGCACCATGGCAAGAAGGAGCAGATTAACCGACAGAGAATGCATAGAAATGACCTTCCTTTGAACAAGTATAAGCGCTTTGATTATTTTAATTATTTTGTATACGATTATTCTTGAATGTATTATAGCAATAAAAACGATATACTGTAAATATTGATACTGTTCCGAGGAATCCCGATTTGGAAAAACCAAAAAGAGGGCTTTGACGAATGTGCAATCACTTCGTCAAAGATCTCTTTGGGCGTGGATGGGAATCGATGGGAGAAGCGAAATACTCGCTTTCCCAGACGGGGAAGGGCGTATGGGATAGGGTACAAAAGGTCCAAAACAGATCAGACCTGAAATCTTTTCTTTATTCCTTGTGAAGCCTTCCCTTCTGGGGAAGGTGCGCAGCTTATCTTTTATCTGTAGCTGCGCGAATGAGGTGAAGTTATATAAAGATGCCGGTGGATAGGGTTCATTTCCACGAGCACAGCGAGGTTTTATGGTTTTTAGTCCTCCTACCTTTTCAGTGCGTCTTTGAAGTCTTTTACTTGTTCTTTGATTTCTTTCATGTTCTGCTGGATACCCCTGAAGGTTTTGACGGCTTCCTGCTCTCCTACGGCGTCGGTGATGCGCATGGCTTCTCCGGTGTCGGGGTCGACGAGGCGGATTTCGCCCAGGTGGAGGCGGCCTTTGACGATGCTGAAGGCGTCGGTTTCTGCGATGCCCAGTTTCGTGTACAGTTTGACGTCATAGAAGGCAAGGGTGTGGCCCTTGTTATCGAAGCGGCCTGTGATCTTTTCGAAGGGAGCGAGCATGTAGAAGCCACTTCCGGACTGGAAGGTGCCGAAGGAGTCGAGGTCTGCCGGGTTGCCGTCGCAGTGCATTTCGCCGACGAGGTCGACGAGGCAGTAGAATTTATCGCTCTTCAGCGGGTACCTGGTGTCCATGTCCCAGGCATTGATGTAGATATTGTAGGCACGGGAATCGATGTCGTAGTCGCCGCGGGCGAGGAGTCTTCCTCCGTAGACGCCTGCTTTGACGTTGGAGAAGGTCAGGAGGCCGCCTTCGTAGTGGATGTCGCCGTGCACGTCATGGAAGCGCAGCGCAGGAATGCGGAGGCGTTTCATTTCCAGTGTCCCGTCTGCTGTCGGCCCTGCAAAGGGTCCGTCGGCATGGGCCTTCAATGTCAGGCGGTCGCGGATGCTTGTCCCAAGGCCCAGGGAGGAAGGATCGATGCCGTCGAATTCTGCATCGAAGTGGCATTCCTGATCGGGTTTCGAAAAGTCCACGGTGCCGTAGAGTTTTACGCCGTCGCCGACAGCCGTGCCTCCGAAGGGTCCGGTCGTCAGGGAAATGTATGTCATGCCCTTCGTGTCGAGGTCCATTTCCATATTCACGTGATTGAAAATATGATGGCGTTCCAGGTAGAAGGTCTGAATCTTTGCATTGTTCAGGACGAAATTCATTTTGAGGCGCTTGCCGTTCCTGTTGAAGTTCGCCTTGCCGTCTTCGGAATTATCTTCGATTTCCTTTGGATTGACGAAGTCGACCTGCATATTCTCATCGTAGCGGACGGAGAAGACCGGATCGTTCAGCGTGATGCCCTCCAGCGTGGTCGATTTCATTCTCCGGGTCACGATGTCCCATGGATTGACCTTCAGCGTCCCTGTCGGCACACGGAGGATCGGATTTCCCTGCGGATCATCCCAGGCAAGGTTCGTGAACGTCACGCCGCCATGGATATTCGCTGTGATTTCCTCGACCGTGATCGTCCCGCGCAGCATTTTCTGCTTCGATACGGCATAATTGAAGATTCCGGCCGCGCCGAGGCTCGCCATTTTGAAGAGGAGCAGCACGACGAGGAAGAGTGAAACGAGCACACTGAAAAGAACGGCGGCGTACATCGCCCATTTCCGTTCTTTCCGGTACTGCTTCAATTTCCTGAACATAGGCTCCCCTCCTTTGCTTCATCATAGCACAATCCGCCCCGCCCGATAAGGATTGCCTTGACGCGCCCCGCCCTGTCCGACTACAATGAGGGTACATTCCTGCCAAAGGAGGCCCGCTATGAATATCCATGACGAAACACTGAAAATGAAACTCGCATCGCCCCTTCTCTCCGCTTCATCTCTTGAAACGAGAAACAAGGCGCTCGCCCTCATCCGCGAATCTTTGAATGCGCATAAAGAAGAAATCTTCGAAGCCAATAGAAAAGACCTGGCCCTTGCCGAGGAAACAGGCGTCCCGGCTCCGGTCAAGAAACGCCTCAAATTCGACGAAGCGAAGCTTTCTGACGTCACCGAAGAACTCACAGGCCTCATGGCGCTTCCGGATCCGCTCCGCAATATCACCCTTGCCCGCGAACTCGACCAGGGCCTCACGCTCTACCGCGTCACCTGCCCGATCGGCGTCATCGGCGTCATCTTCGAAGCACGCCCCGATGCCCTCGTCCAGATTTCCTCCCTGTGCCTGAAGAGCGGCAACTGCGCCATCCTGAAAGGCGGCAAGGAAACGACGTGGACGAACCGCGTCCTTTTCTCCCTCATCCATCAGGCAGCCATCGACGCAGGCCTTCCGGAAAACTGCCTCCTCCAGGCAGAGCAGCACAATGAAATCGACGAACTCCTCGAATGCCACGACACCGTCGACCTCCTGATTCCAAGAGGCTCGAACGCATTCGTCCAGTACATCATGAACCATACGAACATCCCCGTCCTCGGCCATGCCGACGGCGTCTGCCACATCTACGTCGATAAGGAATATGACAAGGAAACTGCGATTCCCCTCATCGTCGATGCCAAGACACAGTACCCGGCAGCCTGCAACGCCGTCGAGACCGTCCTGATCCACAGGGACGTCGCCAAAGATTTCCTTCCGGACCTTGCCAAAGCACTGAAGGACGCCGGCGTGAAACTGAGGGGCACAGAAGAAGTCAACGAAATCACTCCCGTGGAGATCATCCCGGAAAGCGAATCCTTCCATCATGAATACGTCGACCTCATCATCGCCCTGAAGATCGTAGGCGGTGTCGATGAAGCCATCAATCACATCAATACCTACGGCTCCCACCACACCGACTGCATCCTCACCCAGAACGCAGAAACAGCCGAGAAATTCATGACCCTGGTCGACAGCGCCAACGTCTACCAGAACGCAAGCACCCGCTTCGCCGACGGCTTCCGCTACGGCTTCGGCGCCGAAGTAGGCATCTCCACCTCCAAAATCCACGCCAGAGGCCCCGTAGGCCTCGAAGGCCTCCTCTCCTACAAGTACAAACTCTTCGGCCACGGAGACATCGTAGGCGACTACGCCAGCGGAAAGAAACACTTCATCCATAAGGATTTATAATTAAGCGAATAAAGAAACGCCTTGAAAATGATCAGTCATTTTCAAGGCGTTTTTGTGTTGGATGGAGAGAAATTTGCTGATTTCTCTCTAGCGAGGGCGAAATACTCGGAAAAATCAAGACTCAGTACATCGCAGTTACATAGCCGTTCGCGACGATACGGAAAGTTTTGACCTGCCCCAGCGGGGAAGAATGCCTTTGACCTTGCCCTGGAAGGGAAGGTGCCCGACCTTAAATTCTGATGTCGGGCGGATGAGTTGCATTTCTTCAGCCGCTAGGCTGGTTTTATGGTCTTTAGAAAATGCATTTTCTAAAGTTTTCGGGAAAGGGGTGCAATATTCATCGATTTTTCCAATATAAAAGGTTCCTCGAACGAAGTTCGGTTGTACGTTTTTAAAGCCACATCCCCCTCCTATCCTCACTCATGTATTTATTCAATGGACTTATTCAAAAGTTTTTCATGAGAACATTTGGTTCGAATCGGGGGGTTTTGTTCTGCTCATTTTGGCCTGACCATAAAGTGACCGGCATTGGGATTTGCCCATGGATTCGGGATTTCCTCTTTTCTTTCATTCTCATGATTTCGTTTGAAAAGTCTGTTTTTATCAGATGCTGCCGCATGCGGGGAGCAGCGGGGAAAAATGTGGGTTGACTTTCTCCGGTTTTTGACTCTGAAGGAAATTCTGTTCGATTTGCATGGTTTTCCACATGCGCTTTTTCTTAAATGGTACACTTTCCTTTAAGGTGGTTTATGGGGTCCCGGAGTCCTCCTCAAAATATATAGAGGAAAATCTTTCCATTGGGAATGGACAGCGGACAAATATTCCACTATCTGTGAATAGTCCGTTAAACAGGAAGGAAACCGGCTTCCTGCAATCAGTTCTTTTGACTTTCGCTTTACTTTGTCATATTTTTTTACAGGCGTTTTCCCCTGTGAAAAGTGAATTCACAGTTTCCACAGGTGTGAATTGTGAATTCATGTCCTGAAATCGGCTTGGTATCGAATGAATCTACAGATAGAAATCCTTCTTTTATATGAGTTATTCACACTAATTCACAGTTTTCTGTGTATATCTCCAGTGGACAGTGAATTTTTTCCTGCTTATTATCGTGAAAATACCAATTCACACAATTTTTTTACACAGCCTGTGGATAACTGTGAATAACTCTGTGAATATAGTGAACAACCTTATGTTCGGTTCCATTTCGTGTGATGTAGTGTATGCTTAATCGAAATTTTTCATTAGATTTGTAAAAACGGGGTGAATTTCTTGACAGCCCTATTTTGCAATGCTATAGTAATGGCAAGCTTCATACAGGCAGTGAAGAGAAGAGTATGAAAACAGGATCCGGCCAAGAGAGCTCCGTTTGGTGAGAGGGAGTACGGATACGTTTCAGAAGATGGCCTCTGAGCCTGGCGTGCCGAATAGTGAGGCAGCCCGGGATCTCCCGTTACAGAGACAGGGTGTCGGAGTTTCTCCCGTACCTGCGAGGCTGACAGAGTGATCTGCCGGTAAAATTGGGTGGTAACACGAACAGACGCTTCGTCCCTTTGGGGCGGGGCTTTTTTTGTTTCCTTCCCGGCTGCTTTCCTGTGAAGTTTCCATCATTCTGCATTTAGTAAGGAGGTCTCTTTTATGAAATTAAAAACTACCATTGCTCTTTCCCTGGCAGCGATTGCCTTTGCCGGTGTCATTTCCGGCTGCGGCGGCGACAAGAAGCCGGCTGCTTCTTCTGCTGCTGTGAAAAATGAAATTTCCGTAGGTATTACACCTGGCTATTCTGAACAGGTCATGGAATATGCAGCCAAGGAAGCTGCTAAGCAGGGTCTGACTGTCAATATCAAGACATTCTCTGACTATGTCACCCCGGACCAGGCTCTGGCTGCCGGCGACATCGATCTGAACTCTTTCCAGCACGGCCCGTTCCTGCAGGCTTTTAATGAAAAGAACGGGACCCACCTTGTTTCCATCGGAAATACATACCTCGCACCGCTCCGCGTTTATTCCAATAAGATCACCAGCATCAAAGACGTTCCGGACGGCGCAAAAGTTTCCATCCCGAACGATCCGTCCAATGGCGGACGCGCTCTGCTCCTTCTGGACCACAACGGTCTCCTGAAGCTGAAACCGGGCACCGATCCGACAAAGGCAACGATCAATGATATCGCTGAAAATCCAAAGAAACTGGAAATCATCGAACTCGAAGCTGCCCAGCTCCCGCGTTCCCTCGATGATGTAACGATTTCCGTCATCAACGCAGGCTATGCGAAGTCCGCAAACCTGGACTCCAAGAAAGCACTGGCTACTGAAGATAACACGTCCCCATACGTCAATATCATCGCAGCCCGCGAACAGGATAAGGACAACCCGACCTACCAGAAGTTCGTCAAGATCTTCCAGAGCGACAACGTCCGCAAGTATATCAACGATAACTTCTCCGACGGCCTCGTTCCGGCATTCTAAGAAGGAAAATGAAAAGACTGCAGCAAAATGTGCCATCATTTTGCTGCAGTCTTTTTTATTTCCTTAGTCCATATCTTTTTCCCATACTCGGAGTGTATGGACGCCGGCTTTGTCGCCTTCTTGTTCGAGCTTCTGGATTTCTTCTTCTGTGAGTCTCACATCCATGGCAGCGGCGGCTTCTTCTACCTGTTTTACTTTCGTGACGCCAATGATCGGAAGGGTGCCTTTGGCAAGGGCCCAGGCGATGGCGGTCTGGGACGTGGTGATGTTATGCGCTTCCCCGATTTCCTTCAGGGCTGCAAGGATGCCGTCCAGTTTGTCCATGATGCCGTTGTAGATCTTTCCTCTTCCGCTTCTTTCTGGCATGAGGTGGTCTTTGTCATACTTGCCGGTGAGGGCGCCCTGTTCGAGGACCATGTAAGCGTAGAAGGTGATGCCCTCTTCTTTGCAATAGTCCAGGATGCCTGCACTTTCGGACGACCTGTGGAGAAGGCTGTAATGGTTCTGCACGGCTGCGACGTGAAGGCCTTCTGCCGAAAGGATTTCCTCTGCTCTTTTGATTTCTTCTAAGTTATGATTGGAAACGCCGACGGCGCGTGCTTTGCCGCTTTTCACGACGGGGATGATTTCCTTTGTCCATCTTTCCACGTCGGCCGGATTGTGGATCCAGTACAGGTCGACGTAGTCGGTATGGAGGCGTTTCAAGCTTTCATCCATCATTGTTTCGGTGGGATGCTCCACGTCTTTGGCAATCTGCGGGGTGAACTTGGTCGAGATGTAGAGATCGTCCCTGTCGCAGTCATCAACGAATTTGCCCAGAATCGTCTCAGAAGCACCCATTCCGTACACGGCAGCTGTGTCCCATAGATTGAGTCCCAGTTCCATGCCGCTGCGGAATACGTGCCATAAATCTTCTTTTGTGAGTGTGTTTCCAAATACACGGTCTCCGCCATTTCCGCCTACGCCCCAGGACCAGGCGCCCATAGCGATTCCTGCTGTTTTTTTTCTGTCCTAATACCTCCCCCTCCGTCCTATCGGACGGCCACCGGAGCCAAAGCTCCGCAAACTCTTCCCTTCTATTATATGGCAGCCATGCGGCTATGTTAAATATTTATTTTGCTTTATATGAATCAATTTAATTAAGCATGACGAAATTAAAAAGGACTGCAGCATTTTCACTGCAGTCCCTTTAATATCCTTAAAGGTATTCCGATACGTCTTTTCTTCCGATCATGCCTGCCGGGATGAGGCCCGCCAGAGTGCCCAGGATGGTCATGACGGGGATCGTGAGGAGGCCTCTCCAGTCGGGTGCTGTCTCAAGGACGATGGCCGCATTTCCCTGGATCGCCGAAGCGGTCAGGAGGAAGGCCCCGTAGGCGAGGAGCCAGCCGCAGACTGTCCCGAAGAGGAGCAGCATGCCTTCTTCTGCCAGAAGCATGGTGATGATCTGCTGTTTTCCTGCGCCCAGTGCCTGCAAGAGGGCGAGCTCGGGCATTCTGCCAAGTCCGCTCCAGTACATGACGAGGAGCGTGATCATGAGGGAGATGCCGATCAGGGATACAACGAGGACGGTCCAGAAGTGGCGCGTCTGTCCGACCATCGAGTAGAGCTGGATGACGTTCTGTGACGGGAATACCATCTGCACGTCATGGTTCTTCTGATAGGCCGAGAGAAGCTGCATAGCTTCGCGGTAGCCCTTCGGCACCGTGAGGATAGCCGTCACTTCCTGTTTGTCTGCCGTGGTGATTCCGTGTTCTTCCCATACTTTATGGATGTCGACGAAAATCGCCGTATCATACGGGCCGCCGCAGGGAGCGAGGATGCCTACCACCTTGAATGCGTGGTTGTGCTCCTTTCCCTTGTCGGCAAGGCCGTGGATAGAATGGAATGTATCGCCGATCTTGAGGCCTGCGAGGCGTACTGTTTCGCTTCCGATGACAGCGGCCTTTTCTTCCCCGAAGCCCTTGCCTTCCGCGATGGAAAGCCATGGCGCGCTGGTCTTGTCCGGCTTGTAGGAGAAAATGGCCTCATCCGTTCCGACGATACGGAAGCCCCTGTAATTGTCCCCGAAGGCGAGCGGATAGACCGCCTGCACCTTGCCAGAGTCTTCAAGCTTATTCATTTCCGTGTAAGGAATATTTCCTATCGGCCGGTCGCGAAGGAAGACCGTATTCAGCACAAGCTGGTACGAGGATCCCTTGGCCCCGACGAGGATGGGAAACGGCCGGACGGAATGGTTGATGCCCTCATAGAGCCCGTCTGTCACCTGCAGGAGAAAAACGGGCACGGCTGCTGAAAGCGCTATCAAAAGGAAGAGGAGAAACTGCCTTAGGGGTCTTCGGAAAAGGGAGTAAAAGGCGAGCTTAATCATCCGTCCTCCTTTCACCGAACCGTTCGGCAAAGAGGGCGCGGGCTTCATTATTTCTGACGACGAAGAGGAGCGCGAGGATCAGCGCTGCGAAAATGACTGTGCCCACAGGGCGTATGAAGAAATCCTGCAAAGAAACTGTCATCATGCATTCCCCCTCTTCATGAAATACTGATTTTCAAAGAGTGCCTGGACTTCCGGATCGTGGGTTGCGCAGAGGAGCATGCACTTCGTCCGCCTCTGGTAATCCAGCATAAGGTTCATCAGTATTTTCCCGTTCTCGCGGTCGAGTCCCGATGTCGGTTCATCAGCAAGAAGAAGCGGCGGATGCCTTGCCACGGCACGCAGGAAGGAAACCCTCTGCTGCTCGCCGCCGGAAAGGTGCTCCGGACGCCGGTTTCCTTTGCCGGAAAGCCCGACGCTCTCAAGGAGCCCGTCCAGTTCGTCCTGCATGAGGTCCCAGCCGGCGAGCCTTGCGGAAAGGCGGATATTTTCCGCTATTGTCAGATAAGGAAGGATGAGGGACTTCTGAAAGACGTACCCCACCTTCTGCGCGCGGAAACGGCATTTCTCCTGCCTTGTCATCTGCGTGAGATCGGCTCCGGAAACGATGACCGTGCCCTTTGTCGGCGTCATGAGCCCGGAGAGGCAGTGAAGAAGCGTCGTCTTCCCGCTCCCCGAAGGGCCGATGAGCGCCATGGCGCCGCCGTCTTCCAGAGTGAAGGACGGGACGTCGAGCGCACGGATCACGCGGCCGTCGCCGTCAGGAAATTCGCATATGAGATCCCTTACTTCGATCAAATGGGCCTCCTTTCTAGCCGCTGATGGAATCAGCGTGGATGCGGAGCTGGCTGACGAAGCCTGTCTCCGGATCCGTTTCACTGCCGATTTCCAGTGTACCAGACACCGTGATCGGGCTGTCATAGGGCAGCGCCGTCACAGGGTCGTCTACCTTGACCACAATGATATTGTCCGGCCAGTCCGCATCGCTCGAGCAGAACGGGCAGACGGACATGGAGACTTCCGTCAGAACGAAGAACCGGATGGTCGGCGTCAAAGGCGGCGCCATGTATCCGGATATTGTCACCTCGCCTCCGGCAAGGCTCTGCGTCTTGTCCGAGAAGGTGAGGCCTTCGGCGGAGTATCCGGAATAGATTTCAGAGAAATCCAGGTTTTCAGCACGGGCTGTCCATCCAGAAAAGAGCGCCAGGAGCGTAGTCAAGAGGAGAAGGACGAGTCTTCTCATTTCTTATTGCCGTTGATTCCGAGAGCTCTCAGGATGCCGAAGAAGACTTCTGTATTATCCATGGTGCCGTGGAAATATTCGGAGCCAGGTCCGCCTGCATTGAGGAGAACGTCATCAGCTGCATGCGCTTCCTGTGCATCGTCCTTCGGTGTGTTGGCCGGCATGAGGACTTCCGGATCGCCTGGGTGGATGCGGGCCGGATTTGCCTTGGAAGAAGCGGAAGATACCTGATGGTATTCGATCTTGTCGCCGACTTTGGATGCTTCCTCTTTTGTCTCGGTGACGGAGAGTGCCGGCGGGGTCGGTGTCTTCATGAAGTTGTAGTTTTCATAGTATTCAGGATGGTTTGCATACTGTACAGCAAGCGTTACATCCGGATCCGGATTATCCGGGAATCCGTCATGATCGGCATCCTTGAAGGTCGGGAATATGGACTTCGCGTAAACACGGACTGCTTCCGGACCCTTCTTGCCGTCTCTTTCATGGTAGGTGCCGCTGATGGAAATGCCGTGTGCATGGTCAGCTACGACGATGATCAGGGTATCATTGCCATGTTCCTTAGCCCAGTTTTCAGCGTATTCGATGGACTTGTCGAATTCAATCGTATCGTAAGCCGCACGCTGCCAGTCCATGACATGGAGCTGCTTGTCGATGGATGCGCCTTCGATCATAGCGAAGAAGCCGTTCGGATTCTTGGAGAGGATGTCGAGAGATTTCTTCGTCATATTCATGAGGTTCGGCTGATCGGTGAAGCCCTTCAGGACCTTCGGGTTCTTCAGCATTTCACGGTCGATGTAAACGTTCATCGTGCCGGTGTGGAAGAGGCCGAGGAGCGGCTTGTCGGACGGAGCTGCCATCATTTCCTTGGAAGTGGAAACGAAGGTGTAGCCCTTGTCCTTGAAGTCCTGGATGATGTTGTCATTGTCTTTTCTCTTGGATCCCGGTACGGAGGACGGGAGGTAGCGAGCAGAGCCGCCGCCCATGATGACATCCGGACGATGGTTGTCGTCGAGGTAGCTCTTAGCCAGGAAATCCTGGTTTGCTCTTTTTCTGGTATGTCCGATTATAGCTGCCGGGGTAGCATCGGTGGATTCAGCCTGGGTGATGATGCCGATGGACATGCCGCGTGTACGCTTCAGAATTTCAGAAAGGTTTTCTACCTTTGGATCATCGAGCGGATCCTTGGTGGAGTCTTCGTAAACGCCCATAGCGTTGACTACGGACTTGTGTCCGGTCGCATAAGCGGATGCGGAGTTCGCACTGTCGGTGACGAGGGAGTCGTAGCCGGAAGTGGTGATGACTGCATTATGGTCGAGTTTTTCCATAGCCAGAAGGTCATTGTACTTGCCGTTTGTCATGCCTTTGGAAAGGATGCGGGCGATTTCTCTGGCCTGCAGCGACATGCCGTCGCCGATGAAAAGGATGACGTTCTTTGCGCGTTTCACAGCCTTTTCATTCACAACCTTGTACTTGGCTGTGGAGGTGGAAACGACGCCATTGTCATTAGCGCTGGCAGTGACAGTGATGTCACCAGTCTTCGGGAAGCTGACCTGATCGATGCGGTAGGAAACGACACCGTTATCAAGGGTCTTCTGGACAGCGTTCTTGCCGAAGAACTTGTCAGCCGGTACGCCATTGATATCGACTTTGACATTCTCCGGATTCTTAGCTCCGGAAACCTCTACGTCGAAATCAAAACGGGCGCCAGCCCAGAATTTAGCGGTGTCGACCGGAAGGATCCGGACATTCGCAGCATCGGATACCATAGCGGTTCCGAAAATTGCTCCGCCAGCCACAAGCGTCATGACAGCAGCCTTCAGGAAATTCTTTTTCATTTTATTCTCCTCTCAAAAATAGGAATCATTGCATTTACTACTGTAAAGGGTTCATGCAAGAGTTCTGATAAACTTTTGTATAAACTTAGCAAATTATCGATTAAAAATGAGAGGATTCTCTGATAATCTTGATAATTCATGTACTTCTGTAAAGAAATAGAAAAGTTTTCAATTCCCGCTCCTCCCCTTTCCCGGAAACCGTTCTTACGATAAAATAAAGGCAGAACATTTCCTTTTTTCTTCCAGTGGAAGGAGGCAAACTATGCCATACGTCAACATTAAAATTACAAAGGAAGGCAACGTCACAAAGGAACAGAAAGCCGCCCTCATCAAAGGCGCCACTGACCTTCTCGTCAATGTTCTTCACAAGAACCCGGCCAGCACCGTCGTCGTCATCGACGAAGTAGACCTCGACAACTGGGGCCTCGGAGGCGATCCCATCCTCGTCGCAAGGGAAAAGAACAAGAAGAAATAAAAGAGTAAAAAGAGAGCCGCAGGAATGAGCAGTCATTCCTGCGACTTTTGCGTGGGGGAGAAAACCATAAAACCGAGCGATGCTCGAGGAACCTTTTTAGATTTTTAAGTACGATGAATACTGCACCCCTTTCCCGGCAACTTTAGAAAATGCATTTTCTAAAAAACCATAAAACCAGCCTAGCGGCT
>ERZ836939.1915-NODE-1915-length-22059-cov-3.332258_pt1 | contig 22059 bp, 22 predicted proteins | sample MGYA00519912_ERZ836939 | MGnify/ENA primary metagenome ERZ836939 (study PRJEB31850, sample SAMEA3708810) | human gut metagenome | biome: human gut; feature: human-associated habitat; material: faeces | place: China | collected 2014 ...
GGCGTTGATCTCCTCGCTCTCGTCGAGCTCTGGTAGCAGGCCACGCTTTTTGAGGGTCTTTGCGCCGATGGTGGCGATGTCCATGAGGGTCTGGGGGCGCTTGGCTGCCTTTTCCTCGCCGTAGACCTCCACGCGCGCGGCCAGATACCGCTCGTAGGCGGCCTGGATCGCGGGATCGTCGATCTCCACGTTGTCGATGTGGAAGGAGAAGGTGGTGTGACGGCAGTGATCGGACCAGTAAGTGTCCACCACGCGGATCTCGGTGATGGTGGGCTCGCGGCGCTCATCGTCGCGGAAATAGCGCTGCAGGAACGTCAGATCGTCCAGATCCATGGCGAGACCGAGCTCATCACGCAGCGCATCGAGCGCAGCGCTGTCCATCGCGGTGAAGCCTTCCACGGTGCGCACGGTGGTGGGGATGTCATACTCCATGCGCAGCGTCTCCGGCAGCTCCAGAGATGCCTCGCGGCTCTCGACGGGGTTGATGACATACTGCTTGATCGCGGCGATCTCGGCATCCGTCAGCTTGCCCTCGAGCGCATACACGCGCGCGGTGCGCACGAGCGGACGCTCGCCCTGCGACAGGATCTGCACACACTGCGCAGCGGAATCGGCGCGCTGGTCATACTGACCGGGCAGATACTCCACGGCAAACACCGCGTCGCCCTGCGGCAGCACGTCCGTCACGATGTCGAGCTGGGGCTCGGACAGCACCGTCTTGACGGTGTAGTCAAACAGCTCCCGGCTGATGCCCTCGAGGTCATAGCGGTTGAACAGGCGCAGCCCCGACAGGGACTCAATGCCCAGAAATGCCCGCAGATCCCCCAGCAGGGCGCGCGCCTCATTCGCCAGCGCCGCCTTCTTTTCTACGTATACTCTGTAAACCATGCCTGCGCTCTCTCCCTTCACTGTTCCAGCGCCTTGAGGGCGCGCTGGCCGATGTCATGGCGGTAGAACGCGTTGTCAAACTGCACGCTCTGCACCATCGTGTACGCTTTTTCCACGGCACTTCTGAGATCCTGCGCCGTTGCGGTCACGCCAAGCACGCGGCCGCCGTTGGTCAGCAGCTTGCCGTCGGTCAGCTTTGCGCCCGCCACATAGGTGTGCGCGGCGGTCTCGGCGGGCATCGTGATGGCAAAGCCCTTTTCATAGTGCTCCGGGTAGCCGTCGGACGCCATGATGACGCAGCAGGCTGCGCCGTTGGAGAATTTGACCTCCGTTTCGGCGAGCGTGCCGTTGCGGCAGGCCTGCATGATCGTCAGCAGGTCGCTCTCGAGCAGCGGCAGGACGACCTGCGTCTCCGGGTCGCCGAAGCGGCAGTTGTATTCGATGACCTTCGGGCCGTTCGGCGTCAGCATCAGGCCGAAATACAGGCAGCCGCGGAACGTGCGCCCCTCGGCGTTCATCGCGCGCATGGTGGGCAGGAAAATGGTGTCCATGCACGTGCGGGCGATGTCCTCGGTATAATACGGGTTTGGGGCGACGGTGCCCATGCCGCCGGTGTTGAGCCCCTCGTCATGGTCGTGCGCCCGCTTGTGGTCCATCGAGGACACCATGGGCACGACGGTCTTGCCGTCCGTAAAGGCGAGCACGGAGACCTCCGGCCCGGTGAGAAATTCCTCAATGACCACCTGACTGCCGCTGTTGCCGAAGGCACGGTCGAGCATGATGGTCTCGACCGCTGCGACGGCGGCCGCGCGATCCTCCGCGATGAGCACGCCCTTTCCCAGCGCCAGACCGTCCGCCTTGACGACGACGGGCAGGGGGCAGGTCCTGACATAGTCCATGGCGTCGCCGGCGTCGGTGAACACCTGATACTCCGCTGTCGGGATGCCGTACTTTTTCATCAGATTCTTGGAAAAGACCTTGCTGCCCTCGATGATGGCGGCTTTCGCCTCCGGGCCGAAGCAGGGGATACCGGCGGCCTCCAGCGCGTCCACCGCGCCGAGCACCAGCGGATCGTCCGGCGCGACCACGGCAAAATCAATATCGTGGCTCTTGGCAAAGGCGACCTGCGCGGGGATGTCCTTCGCGCCGATGTCCGAAACGCACACGGCGTCGGCCGCGATGCCGCCGTTTCCGGGCAGGCAGTAGATCGTCTCCACTTCGGGGTTCTCTTTCAGTTTTCTGACGATGGCGTGCTCACGGCCGCCTCCGCCGACGACTAATACCTTCATAAAAACACGACCTTTCAGCAAGTTAGGAATTAGGAGTTAGGAATTAGGAATTGTTCCGTCACGGACAGACTTTGTGATGGAGGAGAGCAGTTTTCTCAATTCTTCGCAGTCCGAATGGAGAGAGTCATATTCAGTGCGGGAAATGTAGTCGCAGGAATAGAGCAGTTCCAGCCAGTAGAGAGTCTCCACACATTCCTTCAAGGCAATGTACAGTTTATTTAAGAAGTCCTTCCGGCTGCTTCCGTACTGAGCCTCTGCGATATTAGCGCCAATGCTGGTGCCGCTGCGCAGCATCTGCTTGGAGAGGACATATTCCTTCTTCTCCTCCGATAAATATCGGTAAGCAAAGACAATGCGCTTGGCAAAAGCAAGGCTTTTGGGCATCAGGATACGTTCGCTGCTCATAAATTCCTAACTCCTCATTCCTAATTGAATTAGTGATGGAACAGCCGAATCCCGGTAAACGCCATGACCATGCCGTACTTGTTGGCGGTGGCGATGACCTGATCGTCCCGGATGGAGCCGCCGGGCTGGGCGATGTACTGCACGCCGGACTTCCGGGCCCGCTCCACGTTGTCCCCGAAGGGGAAGAAAGCGTCGGAGCCCACGGTGACCCCGGACATCTGGGCGATCCAGGCGGCCTTCTCCTCGGCGGTGAGCACCTCGGGCTTCACCTGGAAGGTGTTCTGCCATACGCCCTCGGCCAGCACGTCCTCGTACTCGTCGGAGATGTACAGGTCGATGGCGTTGTCCCGGTCGGGGCGGCGGATGTTGTCCACAAACTGGAGACCCAGAACCTTCGGATGCTGGCGCAGCCACCAGATGTCCGCCTTGTTGCCCGCCAGGCGGGTGCAGTGGATGCGGCTCTGCTGGCCGGCCCCCACGCCGATGGTCATGCCGTTCTTCACGTAGCACACGGAGTTGGACTGGGTGTACTTCAGGGTGATGAGGGACAGGAGCATGTCGTGCTTGGCCTGCTGGGGCAGCTCCTTGTTCTCGGTGACGATGTTCTGGAGCATCTCCTCGTTGATGTCCAGGCTGTTGTAGCCCTGCTCGAAGGTGATGCCGTAGATGTTCCGGCGCTCAATGGGGGCGGGCTCATAGCTGGGGTCGATCTCCACCACGTTGTAGCCGCCCTTGCGCTTGGTCTTTAAAATCTCCAGGGCCTCGTCGGTGTAGCCGGGGGCGATGACGCCGTCGGACACCTCCAGGGCCAGGAAGCGGGCGGTGTCCCCGTCGCACACGTCGCTGAGAGCGGCCCAGTCCCCGAAGGAGCACAGCCGGTCGGCCCCCCGGGCCCGGATATAGGCGCAGGCGATGGGGGAGAGCTCCCCCTCGGGGGCGAAGTAGATGTGGCGCTCCACATCGGTGAGGGGCAGGCCCAGGGCGGCCCCGGCGGGGGAGACGTGCTTGAAGGAGGCGGCGGCAGGCAGGCCGGTGGCCTTCTTCAGGGCCTTCACCAGCTGCCAGGAGTTGAGGGCGTCCATGAAGTTGATGTACCCCGGCTTGCCGTTGAGCACCTTCAGGGGCAGCTCCCCGTTCTCCATGAAGATGCGGGCGGGCTTCTGGTTGGGGTTGCAGCCGTATTTCAGTTCCAGTTCGGTCATGGCAGGTCATCCTTTCTGTATCTGAGGTTGTGGTTGTGGCGGAACATGTGTAGGGGCGGATATTATCCGCCCGTGGTGTATGAAAGAAAACCGGGGGCGGGCGGCTGATCGCCGCCCCTACAGGATCAGGGCTCCGGCGCTTCCAAGGGCTCGGCGTGGAACTTCCCGTCCTCCCCCCGGGCGTAGGCGGTGCCGTAGGGGGCGGTGAGGAGGGGGAGGATGTCCGGGTCATAGTTGCAGATGGTGTTCAGGGAGTAGACCCCCACATTGTTGACGTCGTTGGCGTACTCGTCGGTCTCCTCCCCGGAGAAGAACCGCCAGCCGCTGTCCGGGTACTGGCTGTCGGGCTTCTCCCGGTAGCAGTAGCCAACCTTTTTGCCCAGGACGGTGATGTGGTCGGTGGCCAGACAGCCGTCCGGCCCCTCCCAGTTCTGGAGCAGCGCCCGCATCTCGGGCGGGGAGAGCTTGTAGGCCTTCCCCTGGGGGCGGCGCCACATGCGGCCCGCCCAGGCCTGCTTGCTGCCCAGCAGCTGCTCCACCAGCCGCAGGTTCAGGTCCAGATAGGCGGCGGCGTCCTCCGCCCCCTGGTCCCCGCCCATGCGGAAGGCCCAGTAGGCGGCTCCGCACACCAGGCCCACGGCGTACTCGTCCCAGCTGTGGAAGGCGGCGGCCTGCTCCACCCAGTGCTGGGAGAGCTCTCTATATTCCTCGGGGGAGATCAAATCACAGGCACAGGCTATGCGCAGGTGTCCCAGCGTCTCGCTGATGTCCCAGGCCAGGAACCCCCGGCGGCCCACAAAGGGCTGGAACTGCCGGGCGAAGTCGGACAGCCGCTGGAAGGTCGCCCGGGCGCCGGGGTTCAGCTCGTCCAGAGAGAAGGCGGGCCGGCCCTCCCAGAAGGACTCAAAGTCCAGATACTCCGGGTGGACCCACAGCTCATTTTGGCAGAAGGCGGCCATGCTGTCCCGGTCGGTGATGCCGTAGACCTGTTCCAGGTGCTCCCGGGTCTTCTGCCGGTCCTCCCCGCTTAGGCAGTAAGGGATGGAGGTGAAGTAGGCCTCCCCGGCGTCCTCCAGCGTGGCCAGGCCGGGGACCTTCCGCAGGGCGGGCACCCCCGCCAGGAGGATGGGGAAGGTCTCCGCCGTGCACACCGTGGGGGGCTGGAAGGGGACCTGGGCGCGGGTCTGCTGAAATTGTAAAATGGGGTCTGTGAGAGACATGAGGGGCCTCCTTTTTGTCTGAAAGGGAATTTCGCCGCCTGTGGGCGGCAGATGCCGGTTACTGATGCTTGTTGAGGATCACGGTATCCTTCCCGCCGGAGGCCAGGTCGATGTACTGGACAAACAGGGAGACCTTGTTGTCCTCATTCAGATTGGCCCACACCTCCTGGGCCAGGGCCTGGGCGCTGGGGGCGGTGATGGCCACCCGGCGGGGCTCCCCCTCAAAGGAGGGCAGGGGCTCGGCGTTCTCCTGGTAGGTGTGGATGAAGTGGCCCACCCCGGCCTTGGGGGCGTCATACTCATAGTAGTACCGACAGCAGCAGGAGGGGTCCCCGTCCAGGCTCTTGAGGATGGACAGGTTGTAGGTGTAGTCGGGCTTGAGCACGCCGGAGATGCGGGGGGTGTAGTTGGGGCCGTCGGGCTCAAACTCCCGGGTGTTCAGGGCGTGGCGGTAGCAGTGGCCGTCCAGGATGTGGTCCCGGATGGTGTCGGTCTGGTCCCCGTTGGTGACGATGACCGTGCCGTCCTCCAGGGCGCGCACCGGGTGGTAGATGATAAGGGAGGGGTCGGTCATCTTGCTCTCGTCAAAGGCCTTGGTGCGGATGCCGTCCTCGGTGGCCTCGAAGATGCGGTTGCGGCTGTTCTCGCTGCGGCCCATGATGAAGTAGACGATGACCGCCTTCTTATCGTCGGCGGAGCGGCCCAGGACGATGCCCCGGCCGGGGTAGGGGTGGGTGTTCAAAATCTCGTTCAAATCCAGTGTTTTCATTTGATTAGTCCTCCTTTTTGGGGTTGTCTGTGGGGAAAATGGGCAATTTACAATACCAGGCGAACCAGCATTTGGCCAGGTGGATCATCAGGGGAACTGCCCCAACCAGGATAAAAAGTAAGCCGAAGGGGAAAAACCACTCGCTGAGGAAACCCAGGCTGCTGACAAGTAAGAGCAATGCGCCGCCCAGAAGCAGAAACCCGGCGGCCAAGACGGTCTGCACAGACATAAAATCTTCCTTTCTCTACGGTTACACCAGCAAAAAGGGCGCACCGCGTTTGTTTAAACGGGTGCGCCCAGACGGTCGGCAATTCAGAGGCGATGCTCCCCGTGGTCGATTCCACTTCCGTCAGTTACACCGCGTGCTTGGTTGTAAAAAAGATCCCGCAAAACGAAAGATCATTCTGCATTCTGCATTCTGCATTCTGCATTCAAAATCCGCACCGTCCGCCCCTCCACGTTCAGCCGGTCCTGGCAGAACAGGGACACCGCCTGGGGCAGGAGCTGCCACTCGCACTGCTCCATCACCCGGCGCTGCAAGACCTCCGGGGTGTCGTCGGGCAGAACCTCCACCGCCTTCTGGGAGACGATGGGTCCCCCGTCGCACTCCTCGCTGACGAAGTGGACGGTGGCGCCGGTGAGCTTCACCCCGTACTCCAGGGCCTTCTCGTGAACGTGGAGGCCGTAGCAGCCGGGGCCGGCGAAGGAGGGGATGAGGGCGGGGTGGACGTTCAGGATGGCGTTGGGGTAGGCCTGCACCATCTCCTGGGTGAGGATGACCATGAAGCCGGCCAGCACCACCAGGTCGATGCGCGCCTCCTTCAGCTTGTCCACCAGGGCCACGGTCATGGCCTGGTTGGAGGGGTACTCCTTCCGGGCCACCACACAGCTGGGGATGCCCGCCTTGGCGGCCCGCTCCAGGGCGTAGGCGCTGGGGGTGGAGGAGATCACCAGGACGATCTCCCCGTTGACGATCTCTCCCCGGGCCTGGGCGTCGATGAGGGCCTGCAAATTGGTCCCCCCGCCGGAGACCAGCACGGCAATGCGTTTGGACATGAAGAAAACCTCCTCGGATGTAGGGGCGGCTATCAGCCGCCCGCGGAAAAGGACAGCCGCGGGAAAGCGGGCGGATAGTATCCGCCCCTACCCAAAATTACACCAGGACGACGCCGTCCTCGCCGGAGATCACCTCGCCGATCTGATAGGCGGTCTCGCCGGCGGCGGACAGGATCTCCAGGGCCTGCTGGGCCTGGCTGGCGGGCAGGGCCAGCACCATGCCGATGCCCATGTTGAAGGTGTTGTACATGTCCCGCTCCGGGATGTTTCCGGTCTTCTGAATCAGGTCGAAGATGGGCAGGCGGGGGAAGGAGTCCAGGTGGATCTGGGCGGTGAGGCCGTCGGTCATCATCCGGGGCACGTTCTCATAGAAGCCGCCGCCGGTGATGTGGCTCACCGCGTGGACGTCGACGCCGCCCTTGAGCAGGGCCTTCACCGCCTTCACATAGATGCGGGTGGGGGCCAGCAGGGCCTCGCCCAGGCTCTTGCCGCCCAGGTCGTCCCGGGGAGTCTTCAGATCGGCGTGCTCCACGTCGAAGATCTTCCGCACCAGGGAGAAGCCGTTGGAGTGGACGCCGGAGGAGGCCAGGCCGATGAGCACGTCCCCCTGGGACAGCTTCTTGCCGTCGATGATCTTCTCCTCGTCCACAATGCCCACGGAGAAGCCGGCCAGGTCGTACTCCTCCTCGGGGTAGAAGCCGGGCATCTCGGCGGTCTCGCCGCCCACCAGGGCGCACTCCGCCTGGCGGCAGCCCTCAGTGATGCCGGAGACGATGTCCGCGATGCGGGCGGGGTGGTTCTTGCCGCAGGCGATGTAGTCCAGGAAGAACATGGGAGCGGCGCCCCCGCACACGATGTCGTTGACGCACATGGCCACGCAGTCGATGCCCACGGTGTCGTGCTTGTCCATCAGAAAGGCGATTTTCAGCTTGGTGCCCACGCCGTCGGTGCCGGACACCAGCACCGGCTTCTTCATGCCGGTCATATCGGGGGCGAACATGCCGCCGAAGCCGCCCAGGGTGCCCATCACCCCGGGGATGTAGGTGGACTCCACCATGGGCTTGATGCGCTCCACCGCCTCATAGCCGGCGGTCACGTCCACCCCGGCGGCAGCGTAAGACTCAGAGTGAGAGTTTTTCATGTAAAGAACCTCCAGAGATTGGAATGCAGAATGCAGAGTGCAGAATGCAGAATGGCGGGACCGCTCTGCAAATGCACCGCATCTGGCTGACTTGGGATACCGATCATTTGTATATTATGGGGCACGACACAAATCCAAAATGCTGGCTGCCGAAGGCAGCCGCATTCATTCTGCATTCTGCATTTCTGCATTCTGCATTTGGAATAAATGCGAAGCATTTATTCCTTGCCGTTCCAGCAGTAGGTGCACACCTTGTCCCGGTCCAGGCCGATGGCCTCCAGCAGGCCGTCCAGGGACTGGTAGCCCAGGGAGGTGAAGCCGAACTTCTCGCAGATGGTCTTGAGCATGCACTGACCGCGCTCGCTGGTGCCGTCGGCGTACTCCTCCAGGTGCTGCTGTCCCTCGTCCCCCTCCAGCTCCTGGACGGTGCGGCGGGCCAGCAGGTCCATGTCCGAGTTGCCCCGGGAGAAGTTCAGGTACTTACAGCTGTACATGATGGGGGGGCAGGCGGAGCGCATGTGGACCTCCTCCGCCCCGGACTCGTAGAGGAATTCCACCGTCTCCCGCAGCTGGGTGCCCCGGACGATGGAGTCGTCCACGAACAGCAGCTTCTTGCCCTCAATGAGCTCGGGGACGGGGATCTGCTTCATCTTGGCCACCTGGTTGCGCACCTCCTGGTTGGCCGGCATGAAGGAGCGGGGCCAGGTGGGGGTGTACTTCACGAAGGGCCGGGCGAAGGGCTTGCCGCTGCGGTTGGCAAAGCCGATGGCGTGGGGCAGGCCGGAGTCGGGCACGCCGGCCACGTAGTCCACCTTGGGAAGGGCCCCCCGGCTGATTTCGTCCCGGGCCATGATCTCACCGTTGCGGTAGCGCATGACCTCCACGTTGATGCCCTGGTAGTTGGAGTTGGGGTAGCCGTAGTAGGTCCAGAGGAAGGCGCAGATCTTCATCTCCTTCCCGGCGGGGGAGAGGGTCTCGAACCCGTCGGCGGTGATGCGCACGATCTCCTGGGGCCCCAGCTCATAGGCGTCGATGTAGCCCAGCTTGTGGTAGGCGAAGGACTCGAAGGAGACGCAGTGGGCCCCCTCCTTCTGCCCGATCAGGACCGGCAGGCGGCCCACCCGGTCCCGGGCGGCGATGATCTCCCCCTTCTCCGTGAGGATGAGCAGGGTGAGAGAGCCCTGGATCTCCTTCTGCGCGTGGAGAATGCCGTCCACCAGATTGTCCTTCTGGTTGATGAGGGCGGCGGCCAGCTCGGTGGAGTTGACCTTGCCGGAGCTCATGGCCATAAACTGGTGGCCGTGGTCGGAGAAGTATTTCTGGATCAGCTGCTCCGCGTTGTTGATGATACCCACGGTGGTGATGGCGTAAAGCCCCAGGTGGGACCGCACCAGCAGGGGCTGGGGGTCGGTGTCGCTGATGCAGCCGATGCCGCTCTGGCCGTGAAACTCGGTCAGGTCCTTTTCAAATTTGGTTCGGAACGGAGTGTTCTCAATGGAGTGGATCTGCCGCTGGAAGCCGTCCTGCTGATCGTGGATCAGCATACCGCCCCGGCGGGTCCCCAGGTGGGAGTGGTAGTCCACTCCGAAGAAAATATCCAGGGTCACGTCCTGGTGTGCTACTGCGCCAAAAAAGCCGCCCATTATGTCCTCCCAGTTGTTATTCGAAGTTTTCCTAGGCGACTGTGCCGCCCGCGGCGGCACAGTCGCCTCATAGATGCAGAATTACTTGCCCAGCAGCCGGCGGGCCATCTCCTGATAGGCACCCTCCACGTTGCCCAGGTCCCGGCGGAAGCGGTCCTTGTCCAGCTTCTCCCCGGTCTTGGAGTCCCAGAACCGGCAGGTGTCGGGGCTGATCTCGTCGGCCAGCACGATGGTGCCGTCGGCGGTCTTGCCGAACTCCAGCTTGAAGTCCACCAGGGTGACGCCGCACTCAGCCAGGGTCTTCTTCAGGAAGTCGTTGACCTGGAAGGCGTACTTCTTGATGGTGTCGATCTCGTCCCAGGTGGCCAGCTTCAGAGCCACGGCGTGATAGCTGTTGATGAGGGGGTCGTGGAGATCGTCGTTCTTATAGGAGAACTCGATGGTGGGCTCGTCGAACACGATGCCCTCCTCCACGCCGTAGCGCTTGGCGAAGGAGCCGGCGGAGATGTTGCGGATGATGACCTCCAGGGGGACGATGGACACCTTCTTCACGGCGGTCTCCCGCTCGCTGAGCTCCTCCACAAAGTGGGTGGGCACGCCGGCCTTCTCCAGCTGCTGCATCAGGTAGTTGGTCATCTGGTTGTTGATGGCCCCCTTGCCGGTGATGGTGCCCTTCTTCAGGCCGTCAAAAGCGGTGGCGTCGTCCTTGTAGGACACGATGACCACGTTGGGGTCCGCGGTGGAGTAGACCTTCTTGGCCTTGCCCTCATACAGCTGCTCGACTTTCTTCATAGTAGACCGTCCTTTCTTTTTCTCAAAAATCTAGTTGATCGGGAAGCAGAGACCTGCTTGAGATTAGGAGTTGAAGAGAGGTGATGGGGTGCCTAAAATGCGCGCGCAGCGCGCTCCATCACTCCGATTTCCTGTCTGGATCAAATTTAAAAATTTCTCAATTTCAACTCTGGTTCCCTGAACTTCTGCTGTCACTGATCCATCAGACATATTTTTCACCCATCCTGTCAAATGACATCTTTCTGCATTCATCGCTACAAAAAAACGAAATCCTACTCCTTGGACTCTTCCTGTAAATCTTAAATAAAAACGTACCATACGATATACCTCCTATTATATATTCCTTGCAAGCCCAATCTGTTTTTCTAATCTGCTGTTCTTCAAATTCGAAAAATCAAATCCGCTTTCCTCCAGTTGTTTTACCGCATCAGCTGCCTGTTTCATAATATCTGCATTGGTATAGATATCTGCCAGAACAAAATCCATCATCCCGCTTTGTCTGACTCCGAAGAAATCACCCGGTCCTCGAAGTTTTAAGTCTTCATTTGCTATATAAAATCCATCATTTGATTTATTCAACACTTCAAGACGCTGCATCGTTTCTTTCTTCTTGGAACTCGTCATAAAAATGCAATAGGACTGATAGCCGCCACGTCCGACACGTCCTCTTAACTGATGAAGCTGTGCAAGTCCAAAACGTTCTGCATTCTCCACCATCATAACCGTTGCATTTGGCACATTCACCCCGACTTCAACAACCGTTGTTGATACTAAAACATCAATCTTGCCTTCTGAAAAATCATCCATGACTTTCTGCTTGTCCGCTGCCTTCATCTTTCCATGAAGGTAACTGATCCTTACCGATGGTGCAAACTGGCTTCTCAACATCTGCGCATACTGAATGACATTTTCTCCTTCCATCGTCTCACTTTCTTCGACCATCGGACAGATAATATATACCTGTCTTCCCTGACTAACCTGTTTCTCAATGAAACGATATGCCGTCGGGCGGTAACTTGTGTTGACTACGCAGTTTTTGATCGGCAACCGCTCTGCCGGCAGTTCATCGATGATCGATACATCAAGATCACCATATAAAATGATCGCCAATGTTCTTGGAATCGGTGTCGCACTCATAACAAGTACATGTGGTTTCTCACCTTTTAGCGATAAACTTTCTCTTTGTCTTACTCCAAATCGATGTTGTTCATCCGTGATAACCAATGCTAACTTGTTATATTCCACCTTATCCTGAATGACCGCATGAGTTCCGATCACAATATCTACTTCTCCATCTTTGATCTTTTGATAGGTTTCTCTTTTTTCTTTTGTCTTTGTGGAACCTGTCAGCAATGCGATCTTTATATCATAAGATTCTAAAAGTTCTGTAAATGATTCATAATGCTGAGCTGCAAGCACTTCCGTTGGCGCCATCAAAACCCCTTGGTATCCTGCTTTGGCACACATTAATAATAAAATAACCGCAAGGATCGTCTTTCCAGATCCTACATCACCCTGTACCAGACGATTCATAACCTTACCAGACGCCATGTCTTTTGCCATCTCATTTAACGCTCTTTTCTGTGCTGTAGTCAACTCGTACGGAAGATTCTTCACTAGTTCTTTTGCTTCCTTGCAAACCCCGATCTTGTATCCTTCTTCCTTGAGATCTTCTCCTGATGTGATCATATGCATCGCTGCGATAAAAATAAAAAATTCATCAAAGATCAACCTTTTCTTTGCTTTGATCAACTGCTCTTTTGATTCCGGAAAATGAATATTCCAGATTGCCTGATGATATTCCATTGGCTGATATTGATCTAAAATATTTTGCGGAAGATATTCTGGAATATGAAAGATATAGTCTTTTGTCTGTGCCACAGCCTTAGAAACAAGTTTATTGGTAAGTCCACTTGTTAATGGATATACTGGCTGCAATGTCTCCTGTTTAGCTTCATAATCTTCCTGTGTAAAGATTTCTGGATGTTCCATCGTGATCCGTCCATTTTTATAGATCGGAGTTCCCGTAAATATATAATCTCTTCCCTGATGTAATTGTTTCTTTAAATATGGCATATTGTACCAGACAAGCATGATCGTTCCTGTATAATCTTTCGCTGTGCATGTAACAATCTTCATTCTTTTTGCATACTGAATATGAACTTCCGAATTGATACGAACGAAAATAGATACTCTCTGGCCAATCTCGATCTCATTGACATCTTTGGGATCTTCATAGGTAAGATAATACTTTGGATACATCGTGATCAGACTGTCTACATCACGGATTCCAAGTCGTCCAAAAGCTGTCGCACTCTTTTCCCCAATTCCTTTTAATTCTATGATATTTGTTGTGCCATCCATCTTCTGTCTCCTTCAAAATTCTTTATCATATTCTCACGAAAAGCAAAGAAATCCCGCCATCAAGCGGGATTTCCCATCTTCTCTTATTCTACTGATAATAAGAAATAATAAATTGGCTGTCCGCCATATTCTAACTGTACATCACAGTCACCATATGTTTCTTCTACTTTCTCAAGTAATGCTTCTGCCTGTTCTTTGGTTGTGTCTTCTCCATAGTAAATACTGATCAGTTCGCTGTCTTCATCTACCATCTCTTCTAGTAATTCTAACGTGACTTTCTCGACATCCTGTCCGACTTTCTTGATCCCATCATCATCGATTCCCATGATATCATCAACCTTGATCGTAATACCATTGATGGATGTATCTCTGACTGCATAAGTAACTTCTCCAGTCTTCACGCATTCAATGATGTCTTTCATGTTGTCTTCATTCTCTTCGGCATCTGCTTCTGGATCAAATCCAATGATCGCTGAGATTCCCTGTGGAACTGTTGTTGTCGGAATTATCACTACATTCTTATCTTCCACTAAAGACTGTGCCTGTGTCGCTGCAAGAATGATATTCTTGTTATTTGGCAAAATAAATACAGTCTCTGCATTCACCTGCTCGATTGCATTCAACATATCTTCAGTACTAGGGTTCATGGTCTGCCCGCCTTCGATCAGGTAATCTACACCTAACTCACGGAAAATGTCATTCATTCCCTGGCCAATCGATACTGCCACAAATCCAAAGTCTTTTCTGGTTTGCTTTCTTCTGCCTGTGCTTCTGCCTGTGTGAGATTTAAACGTTCTCTGTGTTCTTCTCTCATATTATCGATCTTCATATTCGTAAGTTCTCCATATGTGAGACCTTTCTCGATCGCTTTTCCAGGATGGTTTGTATGAACATGTACTTTAATGATATCTTCATCTGCAACAACCACGATAGAATCTCCGATTCCCATTAAGAAATCTTTAAACTTCTGTTCTTCTTCCATGGAAATCTCTTCTTTCGTCATAACGATAAATTCTGTACAATAACCAAATTTGATATCTTTCTCTTCTAATGGTGCTTCACTTGCTGTTGCTGCTGGTTTAACTGCTGGCTTCTCAACACTGCTTAAATCAACTTCTTTACCCATTAAAGCATCAACAGCACCCTGTAGGAATTCCACAAGTCCCTGTCCACCTGAATCAACCACTCCTGCTTCTTTCAGAACTGGTAACATATCTGGTGTCTTCTGAAGAATCTCGTTCGCTTCCTTGATCACTACCTGAGCAAATTCTTCAAAATCTTCTGTATTCCTTGCACAATATACTGCCTTCTCTGCTGTTACTTTCGCTACCGTAAGGATTGTTCCTTCCTTTGGTTTCATAACTGCTTTATAAGCTGTCTCTACTGCCTTCTTAAATCCTACTGCAACAGTTTCTGTTGTTAATACGTCCTGATCTTTGACACCTTTATAAAATCCCCTGAATAACTGGGATAGAATAACACCTGAGTTACCTCTGGCTCCTCTTAAAGAACCGCTTGATAATCCTCTTGTTACTTCTTTCACTGTCACTTCTGCTGCGTTCCCAACTTCTTTAGCAGCTGCAAGAGCTGTCATTGTCATATTCGTTCCTGTATCACCGTCTGGCACAGGGAATACATTCAGTTCATTAATATATTCTTTATTCGCCTCTAATCTCTTGGCTCCGCCAATCAACATCTTCTGCAGCAAAGCTGCATCTATCTGTTTCATCTTAATCTTTGCCTCCATTATCTATTATCCTATATCCTTTACGCCCTCTACGTAAATATTGATCCGTTCTACTTCAAGGCTTGTAAATTCTTCTACACGATACTTTACAGATTCCATAAGGTTACTTGCCACTGTAGAAATAGAAACTCCATAAGATACAATAATATGGAAGTCTATCGTGATCTTATTATTCTTTACAGAAACAAATACACCTTTTCTGATATTATCTCTTGTTAACAGCTTGGCAATCCCATCTTTCATATTCACCATTGCCATCCCTACGATACCAAAACATCCAAGAGCACAGATTCCGGCATATTTCGCAATTACCTGATTTTCAATGGAGATCTCTCCATTCTTTGTATTCACATGTCCTTTCATAAATTATACCTCCAAACGAGAATTCATATATTTCGATTATACATTATGAAACCACCTAAGTCTAGTGTTTCAAAAAATGATTTAAAATAAAAGCAAATTTATTCTTGATTTTTATAAATCAATCTGTTAGAATGAAATAGTTGTCGAGCCTGGAATGAAACAGGAATAGAGATTGGAATAAGGAGGTGCTAACATGGCAAAATGTGCTATTTGTGGCAAAGGTGCTCATTTTGGAAACGCAGTGAGCCATTCACATAGAAGATCAAATAAAATGTGGAAATCTAACATCAAATCTGTTAAAGTTAAAGTTAACGGAGCAGCTAAGAAAATGTACGTTTGTACTTCTTGCTTAAGATCTGGTAAGGTTGAACGTGCTTAGTCTTGATTGATCATATAAGAAACCACTAAGAGTTGGAATTTATTCCAACTCTTTTTTTATTCTTCAAGCGTTATTTAAAGAATAGACAGTAAGCTGTGATATCACATCCGATACAGATAACTATTTTCATCGGATCGTGAGTGATCCAGAATCCTGTAAATAAGCCCAATGAGAAAAAGAAAAAAGCGATGGCCCAGACTCGTTTCATATTTGAAGATCCTTTTTGTACATATGTATTCCAAAATTCTGGTTTGAATGACGGAAATTAATGGTGGAATATTATAAACATCTGTCTACCACTACAAAAATTGAAAACTAATAATGTTTAACATACACACCTTTCCGTTTGAAAATTCTTAATTTTATACAAAAATGTCTTCAGGTATTCATAAAAACATAAAGAAAGATAGAGGTACGAAATGATAGAATTCCATAGAATTCGTTTTTCGTAGCTCTATCTTTCTTTATGTTTTTATGAATACTCAATACATTTCTGTTAGACAATCAAATTTTACTTTTCAAGATCATCCACAATATCTTCTAATGTCTCATTCTTCCCCGTAAACTTATCGATCACATCTGGTACCATATCCAGTAATTTCACAATTGTTTCCTGATTCTTAATATTCACAAGTTTTGTCTGTCCATCTTTAATGACAAGAACTGCACTTGGAGTCATCTTTCCTCCAATTCCACCACCGCTCTTGTCCTTCTTATCACCAGAGAAAGCTCCTGCTCCCATTCCGAAGGAGACGTCAACTAATGGTAAGATGATCGTATCTTTGATGTAGATTGGTTCTCCTACGACCGTTTTTGATGTTAAGAATCCTTCCATACCGTCAAATAGTGAACCCATGGTATCTTTTAAATTTTCTTTGCTCATTTTAACTGCCTCCTATCATTCTTATTGCTCGGTCTTTTTGTTTGATCAATTCATCTTTATCTTTATATACTTTCCATAACAAATATAAGATCTTGTATCTTCGGATCCTTCCTTTGATCTTTAGCTCTCCTTTCAAGATTCTCTTCTCAAAATCTGGTGTGATATTGATATGATCACCGTAGATTGGAATCAATGCAGCGGTCCAGCCTAAGACTTTTCCCGTGTAATATGGGTCTTCGAATCCAAATATGATCTTTGCATTTAGTTTCTGTGGAAGTAACAGCTTTACCCCATTCACTCCATATCTCTTGATCCGCTTCACTGCATCAATGATATCCTCATCTTCCAATAGATTTCCGATCATTTCCATCTTATTTGTGATCTTACGGATCTTTGTTATGAAATTCTTGCATCTATTATAACATTTTTTGAGAAAATTCACGATTCTTTTGCCAAAAAACTCTTTCTCTTTATCTGTTGTTTTGTCTATCTTAGATTCTGATATCTTATCTTCTGATCTTTCGTACATTTTTCTTGTTGTTGATGTCTTTGTTCTTTCTTCTTTTTCATCCCATGTGAGATTAAATACATCTTCATCTTCAGAAGGATATGTACTTTTTTTCTTTTCTACTCGTTTCTTATTGTTTTTTTTATTTTTTTGTTTCTTTTTAGAGTCTGATCTTTTCTTATGTTTTTTCTTATCTTTCTTTTTATGCTCTCCAAATACAGACCAGTGTTCTTTCCTTGAATCATAAATCGGTATTCCAAAAATCCTGATCCCAAAATTCAGCTCTTCTTCATAGAATGCTTTTGCACGTAAAAATATAACTGCCCATGATACTTTTACCTGTGCTTTGGGACTCTTCCCATCAAAATCTCCTTCGATCTGATAACAGATCGGGAAGATCAAAAGGATCAACAATAACACGATCGGTATCAGGATCAGGATTCCTATGATCTTTAATATTAAAAATAGTATACTCATTTATCTTCCCCACAAAAATATGTTGTTACATCCTCAAGTTCTCCTTTATGATACAGATCATTGATCATGCGTCTTAACATAACAACTGCATCATCTCGTCCTGCTGCCATTCCTACGATCGTGATATCTTTTCCTTCGTGGATATCGGATAATAGTTCATTATATGGATATATTTCCAGAAATGCACTGTTCCAGAGCGGCAGTGTAATACAGTACAATCTTGAAATTGATTTCTTTTCTTGTATTTTACAAAATAGACGTTTCTTTTGTAATTTTAATATCTCTGATATGTATACACGTTCTGAAACTTTCACTCATTTTTCCTCCTGAAAATTCTCCCCATTCATTCCTGATAAAATTCCTGATAAAACAAAAAGGGATGTATTACTACATCCCCATTTTAACATATATTGTTGTCGATTACTCGCCAAATTCGCCGATTTTTACAACTTTCAGCATGTTTGTAACACCTTTTCCACGATGGTTAGCTGGTCCACCACCTGTTAAGACTAAGATGTCATCTTTCTCAGCAAGTCCTGCATCTAATACGATATCTGTTGCTTCATCTAACAGATCTTTTGTTGTCTCAGCTTTGTGAGATTTGAAAGGACGTACTCCCCAATAGATCTGCATCTGACGTACGATCGCATCATCTGGTGACAAACCGATGATCTGTGCATCTGGTTTGAATTTAGATACGATTCTTGTTGTGAATCCTGACATACTTGATGCTAAGATACATTTTGCATTTACATTGTGTGCTGTCTGTACTGCAGAATAAGCAACTGCTGCTGAAATTCCACGATTGATATATTTAGATCTGTAATCTTTGATCTTTGTGCTTAAGTGAACTTCTGTTGAGATTGCGATCTGATTCATCATCTTAACAGCTTCTACTGGATATTTACCTTTTGCTGTTTCTCCAGATAACATGATCGCATCTGTTCCATCATAGATCGCATTTGCCACGTCTGTAGCCTCAGCTCTTGTTGGACGTGGGTTACGGATCATAGAATCTAACATCTGTGTAGCTGTAACAACTGGTTTGAATGCATCGTTACATTTTCTGATGATCTCTTTCTGTAAGAAAGGTACTTCTTCAGCAGGTACTTCAACACCAAGGTCACCACGGGCAACCATGATACCAGCAGATGCATCGATGATCGCATCAATGTTTTCAACACCTTCCATGTTCTCGATCTTAGAGATTACACCAACATGCATGTTATGTGCACCGATGATATCTTTGATCTCTTCTACAGCTTCTGCATTACGGATGAATGATGCTGCAATGAAGTCGATTCCATTCTCAAGACCGAATTCGATATCTGCTTTATCTTTTTCTGTGATAGATGGTAAGTTAACTCTTACGTTAGGTACGTTAACACCCTTACGGCTTCCTAATAGTCCTCCGTTGATAACGTCACATACGATATCTGTTCCATCTTTGATCTCTTTAACTTTTAACCCAATTAATCCGTCATCGATCAGGATTGTGTTTCCAGCTTCTACATCCTGTGGAAGTTCCGCATATGTAATGCTGGTAATTTCATTATTTCCTTTGATGTCTCTTGTTGTCAGTGTATATTCCTGACCTGTTACTAATTCAACATCATCATCTGTTTCTAATAATCCTGTACGGATCTCTGGTCCTTTTGTATCAAGTAAAATAGCGATTGGTAAATTCAGTTCTTCTCTGAACTTCTTAATTCTCTTGATACGTCCTAACTGCTCTTCATGATCTCCATGAGAGAAGTTTAAACGGGCAATGTCCATTCCTGAACGCATCAGGTCTTTTAATACCTCATCGTCGTCTGTTGCAGGTCCCATTGTACAAATGATTTTTGTCTTCTTGGTTAGCATAATTTTTCTCCTTTGGTTTCAAAAATATATTTAAATAATAAACAACTCACCTTTTCACATGCTTATGGGTAAATAAATGATCTTGACAATATTCATAATTCCCATCGCATTTTGAACAATAACGAAATTCCAATTCTGGATCGTCAAGTTCTGTTCTGTGGCACACTGCACATTCGTGCATCGCACCATTCTTCTTTGGCGTGATCGTCTTAGCTTTGTACGCTCTCGCCTTCTTCTTATGTATTGTTTTAGCCTTGAAGTTTGCTCCCATTCTTCGAATCTTCTTCATAGAGAAGAAAAATAGTAGAAAATTTAACAAAGCTGCAACTATAGATACTTTAACCGAAATTCCGGCAACTGTAAAGCCTGAACTTAAAAAAATGTAGATTAAATATAATCCATCTAAGTATCCTAGCCATTTTACCTTGATTGGAAGGATCATATACAAATATACTTCCATCTCTGGGAACATAGACGCATATGCTAAAAATAACGTCATGTTCAGATAAAAAGTATCCATGTTAACAAACGCTCCATAGCCTTCTCCATATGCGAATGTAAGGATCGCATAAGTTAAAAATGCCCCAACGATCGTTCCTAAAACTCCGATCAGATAATACATATTGAATCGGAATGTTCCCCATACCTGCTCTAATGAGCTTCCGATCGAGTAATAAAATAACAATACAAATATTACAAAGATCAAATTCGTCTCTGGTCCGATCAACAGGAATGTCACAATTCTCCAGACTTGTCCATGCAAGATCAGATACGGATTCAATTCCAGTAAACTATATAATCGTGGTGATATATTGGCGATCACAAAACCGACTGCATACAATAAAACAATGATCTTAGGGAGATTCGGTATCGCATATCTGCCAAACTTCTCTTCCAGTTTATTAAGCCACATAAAAAACCTTTCTTATCATCAAAAATTAAAACATATTTTTCTTTCCAAGGATATATCCTCCAAAGATCGTAAGGATCAAGGATACGATCACAAGGATCAAAAATCCATGTGCTGAATGTGCCAGTGGTACTGGAACATTCATTCCCCAGAAACTCGCGATCATTGTCGGAATCGACATAACGATCGTTATGATCGCAAGAACCTTCATTACAATATTCAGGTTGTTTGAGATAACGGATGCGTATGCATCCATCGTACCACTTAAGATATTGCTGTAGATGTCTGCCATCTCAATCGCCTGTTTATTCTCTATGATAACATCGTCCAGTAATTCCTCATCTTCTGGATACTGTTTGATCTTATCAATCTTTAACATCTTCTCAAGCACCAGTTCGTTTGATCTCAGGGATGTAGAGAAGTAAACCAAACTCTTCTCTAATTCCAGAAGCTCGATCAGTTCCTGGTTCTTTGTTGAAATATGAAGCTGCTTCTCAACAGAATCACTCTTCTTATCAATGATTCGCAGATACTGCAGATACAAGGATGCATTCCGATAAAGGATCTGCAAGATAAATCTTGTCCTTTTAAATGTCCAGAAATTTCGAACCCTTCCATTCTTAAAGTCTGCTAACACTGCTGTATCTTCCAGACAGACCGTAATGATCACTTTCTCTGTCAGGATGATACCACATGGAATCGTCAGGAAGTATTCTTTTTCCTTTCTCTCTTCTGTTGTCGGAACGTCTACGATAAATAAAGTATAACCTTCTTCCACTTCGATATGAGAACGTTCTTCTTCATCCAGTGGTGCTCTTAAGTCATCAATATCAATCTTATAGTCTGTTGCGATCTTCGCAAGTTCTGCAGCTGTGGGATGAATTAACGATATCCAGGTTCCTTCCATAGGTTCACTGATTTCATGAATCTGGTGATCCATCGTGCGATAATACTTGATCATTGTCCGCTCCTTTCTATGGAAGTACCTTGTCCATAAGTTCCCCACAAACAGGACTCTATGAATCCTGTTTTATCATCTGAAATATCTAAAATTCCAAACTTTTACCTATTCCATTATAAATAACTCATTTTGCTTTGTCAATTAACAGTACTGTACCAACTGGAAGGGTTAACTCCCTAATTTTTTTGTTACTTTTTGCTAAATTTTCCACTGTTATTTTGTGCATCTTGGCTATATCAAGGATTGTTTCTCCTTTTTTTACAACATATGGAATGAAAGCTCCTTCGATCACGTTCGTAAATCCAGGCACACATAATTCATCTCCAATCTGTAAATTATATACATTTACAAAAGGATTTTGTCTCATGATATCTTTTACCCTGACACCATGTGCTTTCGCGATCTTATATAAACTATCCTTTTCCTTTACAACATACACTGTCCCTTTACACGAATTTGTCTGCATCATTCTTGGCATTCCTTCGCTTTTTTATAGAATATGCAGCAGCATTCCCTTGTTTCCATTATTTTCTCCGATTTTTTTAGATAATATTCCTATTTGCAATTATTTTGAAAATGATTATAATAGATATAATGTCCATGTATATTGGACAGATATGTTTTTTTAACATTATTTTAACGCTTGAAATTATAGTACTTTTATAGAAAGCAGGTATACGAGAAGATGAAACGATTAGGAATTGATATTGGCTCAACGACAGTCAAGGTCGCTGTCATCGACGAACAACATAATATACTTTTCTCTGATTATCAGAGACATTTTGCCAAGATTCAGGAAACTTTATCTTCCTTATTAAAAAAGGCAAAAGACCAGATTGGGGAAATGACATTTGCTCCAACCGTTACCGGTTCCGGAGGACTTTCCATTTCTTCTTACTTAGATATTCCATTCTGTCAGGAAGTTGTCTGTGTATCAAGTGCACTTCAGGATTATGCACCTCAGACAGATGTTGCCATTGAGCTTGGTGGTGAAGATGCTAAGATCATTTATTTCACAAATGGGATCGATCAACGTATGAATGGTGTCTGTGCCGGTGGTACCGGATCATTTATCGATCAGATGGCCTCTTTATTACAAACAGATGCTGGCGGATTAAATGAATATGCGAAAGATTATGATACGATCTATCCGATCGCAGCCCGCTGCGGTGTATTCGCCAAAACAGATATCCAGCCCC
>ERZ836939.1927-NODE-1927-length-21971-cov-3.403632_pt1 | contig 21971 bp, 28 predicted proteins | sample MGYA00519912_ERZ836939 | MGnify/ENA primary metagenome ERZ836939 (study PRJEB31850, sample SAMEA3708810) | human gut metagenome | biome: human gut; feature: human-associated habitat; material: faeces | place: China | collected 2014 ...
ACTTTGAAAGACCTGCTCCAAGTGTCCGGCTCGTGAAATCCATTCACCTTCGGGCATGCTGTAAATATTGGCTTGTAATGTGTGTATTGGCTTTTCTCGAACCTACCGAAAATATCACTTGTAACTTCTGCCCAAATTCGATATACTTTACACAGAAGAAACAGCATCTGCAAGTGCTGTTTGTATCGCATAAGGAGGAATTACTATGGAACTTTTATTACTTGAGCCGGTATTTAAGCAGATGATTTGGGGCGGAAGCCGTTTAAAGGATGATTTTGGTTATGACATTCCGGGAGATAATACAGGAGAGTGCTGGGCAATCAGTGCTCATCCACACGGAGACTGTACAATTAAGAATACCGAGTATAAGGGAAAGACATTAAGCTGGCTGTGGGAAAATCACAGAGAATTATTTGGCAATGTACAGGGAGACCGTTTCCCACTTTTGATTAAGATTATTGACGCAAAGGCAGATCTTAGCATTCAGGTTCATCCAGATGACGCATACGCAGCAGAGCATGAGAATGGCTCTCTTGGCAAGATGGAGTGCTGGTACATTCTTGATGCAAAGGAAGGCGGCACTATCGTGATCGGTCACAATGCAAAGAATCACGAGGAAGTAGAAGAGATGATCCGCGGCAAGCGCTGGAAAGAATTTATCCGCGAGATTCCTGTAAAGAAGGGCGATTTCTTCCAGATCAATCCTGGCTGTGTTCATGCAATCAAAGGCGGCACCTTGATTTTAGAGACTCAGCAGAATAGTGATATTACCTATCGTGTATATGACTATGATCGTCTGCAGGATGGAAAGCCGAGAGCACTTCATGTACAGCAGAGTATTGACGTTATTAAGGCACCATTTGAACCGGCAGTGGCAGAGCATGAAAAGCTTGACGTTGAAGGTGCAGAGGCCGAGAAGCTTGTAAGCTGCCCGTGCTATACTGTATGCAAGGCAACTGTAAATGGAACAGCAGAGTTTGATTGGAATCAGCCATTTGTAGATATCAGTGTTCTGGATGGAGAGGGAAGTTTTGACGGTACTCCAGTAAAGAAGGGCACTCACCTTATCGTTCCGGCAGGATATGGAAAGATGAAGGCAGAGGGCAAAAATTTGATGATGATTTATTCTTACATCACAGAAAAGTAAGAAGTAATCAGCCAAAATCAAAATAAAACAGGAAAGATCCCTTCAAAAAAGAAAATAAAAAAAATAGAAGACAAGGGAAATAGAGGAGAATAGAAATGAGAATTGGCGCATTAGAGGGCGGCGGCACAAAGATGGTGCTTGCTGTCTGCAATGAAAATGGAGAAGTATTGGATCGTGTATCCATTCCTACAGAGACACCAGAAATTACAATGCCTAAGATGATTGCATATTTCAAGGAGCAGCAGGTTGAAGCACTTGGAATCGGATTCTTTGGCCCGGTTATCTTAAACGAGCAGTCTCCAAAGTATGGCTGTGTCGGCAATACGCCAAAGCTTGCATGGAAGTGGTATCCGGTACTTGATGAGTTTAAGAAGGCACTGCAGATTCCTGTTGGATTTGATACAGATGTAAATGCAGCAGCGCTTGGTGAGGCAACATGGGGCATCACAAAGGGCTTAAAGAACAGCATCTATATCACAGTTGGAACAGGAATTGGAGCAGGAGTTATTGTAGATGGAAAGATGCTTCATGGAATGCAGCATCCAGAAGGCGGTCATATTTTAGTAGCACCTCATCCAAATGATACATATAAGGGTAAATGCCCATATCATGGAAGATGCTTAGAGGGTATGGCGAGCGGTCCGGCAATCGAAGAGCGCTGGGGCAAGAAGGCATATGAGCTGTCTGACAAGAAGGAAGTTTGGGAGTTAGAGGCTTACTATGTGGCACAAGGTCTTGTAGACATGATCATGCTTCTGTCACCAGAGCGTATTGTACTCGGCGGCGGTGTTATGCATCAGACTCATGTGATGGATCTGATTCGTAAGGAAACACTTCGCATGGTCAACAAGTACATTGACACAGATGAGCTTTCCGATATCGAAAACTACATTGTGCTTCCAAGCCTGAATGACAATCAGGGAATCCTTGGCTGTGCAAAGCTGGGAATGGATGCACTTACAGCAGCAAAATAAATCTGATTAATACAGACAAAATGAAAGGCTCAGCACCGCGTTTAGCGGTGGCTGAGCCATTTGTATATGGAAAAAAGAATCGCACTTACAATGATAATAAGTGAAAGCAGACAAAGATAATAGACAGCATTTGGCTGAGACAGTGTCATGGTAAGTGATAGAACATTATCTGTTGTCTTAGCAGAGTAAACATTATCTAAGATATTGTTTTCTGTTGTAAGACTGCTTTCAAGAGAATCAGATATTATGGAAGTACCGTTTGGAAGCTGCACCATCACAGTAATTAATGTTGCATCTGGATTCACAAGAAAATTGGAAAAGTCCATGTTTTCTGTGAAGCGATATGTATGCTTTGGTTGAAACAGCGCCATAGTCTGAGAGCAGTAGTCAAGTGTTTCCTTTCCGTCAAAGAAAGCTTCAAATCCCTTTGCGAGATAGGATGGTGTACCAGTCTGTGTAAAAAATAAAGTCAGGTGATTTTCATCATCAGTTTTGGCGGTAACGGTCCCAAAATTTTGAGTATAGCGCGCGGCGGTATCTGTGATAAGCTGTTGGTGAAGCTTAGGTACCTCGCCGAGTGACAGAGTAATTGTGCGCGTAAGAAGCTGAATAGATTTTACTTGCGTGGAGACTGTGATCTGCTGCGGCTGATACTGGAAGATGGCATCATAGTTGTAGGTGCATCCACCTTCAACAAGATCATCAAACAGACAGACATAGCCATCATAACCATCGCGTGCAAGCGGAAGCTTTTGAAGCGTATGATCATTGTCATATACAGCAAGCGCTGCATTGGTATCAGTACTGTAGAAATAGCGTGCCCTTGCTGTTCCTGAATCGGGAACAAAGAAGGAAAACTGAAAAGGCTCTTCATAAGAGTGCACGATTTTCATGGAATTTTCAGCAATGATCGATTCAGACGCAAGTGATTTGCTTGACGACTGAAATAGCTGGCTTGTCTTTACACACAATTCTTTAAAGCTTTCAGCGCTGAATGTCAGTTGCCATGTGGTATCATTATTCCAGACAGCTTCAATTCCATCTGGGACAATAGCGTCCAGATAGCTTTTTACATTAGAAGCATTGTCGCGCAGTTCATCAGGAAAGATGATATAAATAGTACGGTTCCATTTGTCAAGAGAAAGTGATGTTAAAATATCAATTCGCTTGGCATCAAGAATTGTTTCTGCGTTGCAGACTAGTGCATTATTCTGACTTTTATAGCTTCGGCCGTTATAGATAAGTTCATTTTCCTGCTGAGACAGGTAGGCTAAAAGCTTTGAGTCACTAAGTCCTGTGCGCTCCTTAAGAGCATCAGTAAACCAGGTAAAAACAGCCATCACATCATCTGGCTCAGATAAGGTAAAGCCAGTTTTCACACCGACTTGCGGTCGTGAAATAGAAGAAAATTGTTCAATGCCTGTAAGTGCATCAATTTTTTCCTGATATTCATCTAGTGAATCAAATGAAAGAACAAAAGTCAACTCATAAGCAGAAGCAGTGTCCACATAATTCCATTCAAGTCCCTTAGGGCAGTTAGCCGTGATAAAGCTTTGAAAAGAAAAATTGCTGTTGTGGAAAAGCTTTTGCAGTGTTTTTTTATTGGCTGTAACAGACATAGTGCGCGCACCTGATTCGTCAGCCTGAATATCTAATACAGAAGAGAATGTAATTGGAGGACACTTTGCGCAGCCGCCTATTACACAAGCAGTGATGAAAATAAAAAAGCAAAATAGAAAAGCGTGAAGAAATTGTTTTATCCTGTCAGGATGAAAAATTCGTGTTTTCATAATCAAAACTGACCAAAATGATTCTTCAGTGCTTCAAAACTCTCCTTACTGATTACATGCTCCATTTTGCATGCATCTTCAGCAGCAATGTTGCTGTCAACGCCAAGGCTAATAAGCCAATTTGTCAGCCACTGATGTCGCTCATAAATCATTTCAGCGATCTCGCGGCCACTGTCAGTAAGATAAATATAACCAGCCTGAGTTACGGTAATTTTTCCGCCTTCGCGTAAATTTTTCATTGCGATGCTGACACTTGATTTTTTAAAATCCAATTCATTTGCGATATCGACAGAGCGCACAACTGGCAGCTTTTTGCTGAGCATCAGGATTGTTTCGAGATAGTTTTCGGCAGATTCATGTATTTGCATAAGCAAACCTCCTGTGTAAAATATATCTAAGTCAATTACCTATAAGAATACCATATCTGCGAAAAAAGTTCAACATAACTTCAACGATTCATTTTGCAAAAAAAAGTCATTGACAAAATAAAATCAGGTATTATAATAATTCTGTATCAAACAATTCGGAATCGAACAGTTCAAGATCGAACAATTTAAGACTATCATCGAGAACTTAGTTCGATTAAAAATTAACAGAAAGAGAGGGCTGCATGGAAAAAGAAAAATCGATATGCTTTAGCCTAAAGAGGGTAAATCATATCGTGGAGAGAGGCATTCACACAAGCCTCGCGGCAGCAGGTTTTGATGAAATCACAAACATGCATGGGTGGATTCTGGGCTTTTTGTATCACGCGCAGCGACCGGTCTATCAAAAGGATATCGAATCAAATTTTGGAATTGCCCGTTCAACGGTGACAAATATCCTGCAGCTGATGGAGAAAAAGGGGTATCTGACAAGGACTACCGATGAGCATGATGCAAGGCTTAAGCGGTTAGAACTGACAGAGTTAGGGAAAAAGGTTCATCTTGATACGATTGCAGTAATCGACTCAGCACATGATACGATGGAGGCTGGTATTACAGATGAAGAGAGAAGGATCTGCTTTGAGGTATTGGAAAAGATCTGTAAAAATGTAGAGAAAATAACAGGAGGAGAGTAGCCATGATAAAAACACTAGGTGCATATGTAAAAGAGTTTAAGCGTGCATCAATCGCGACACCGTGCTACATGATTCTGGAAGTTTTGATGGAGATGATGATTCCCTATCTGATGGCTTCCATTATTGATGACGGTGTCAATAAGGGTGATATGAAGCATATCTGTGTGGTTGGTGCAGGCATGCTTGTGATCGCAGCAATCGGTTTATTTGCCGGAATCATGGGCGGTGTGTATGGTGCAAAAGCATCAGCAGGATTTGCCCGTAATCTTCGAAAGGGAATGTATGATAATATTCAGACCTTTTCCTTTTCTAACATTGATAAGTTTTCAACAGCCAGTCTCGTAACAAGACTGACCACTGATGTAACTAATATTCAGAATGCATATCAGATGGTACTTCGTATGTGTATGAGAGCACCGGCCAGTCTGATTTGTGCGCTGGCAATGGCATTTATTACAAATGCAAGAATTTCAACAATTTTCTTAGGTGCAGTCATCGTACTTGGCTTCGCATTATTTTTTATTGTCAACAGAGCAAGAAAATATTTTACCGCGGCATTTCCAAAGTACGATGAGTTAAATGCGAGTGTTCAGGAGAATGTTTCTGCTATTCGTGTTGTAAAGGCTTACGTGCGTGAAGATTATGAAAAGAACAAGTTTGTAAAGGCAAGCGAAAACATTTATAAGATCTTTGTTAAGGCAGAGGGTGTTGTTGCATTGAACTCTCCAGTCATGATGTTTGCCGTATATGGCTGTATCCTTGCAATCAGCTGGATTGGTGCGAAGATGATCATCGGAACAGGAAGTGTTGCGCTGACAACAGGAAAGCTGATGAGCTTATTAAATTATTGTATGAGTATTTTGATGAGCCTAATGATGCTGTCTATGGTTTTCGTTATGCTTACAATGAGTATTGCAAGTGCAGAGCGTATCTGTGAAGTATTAAATGAGAAGCCAGATTTAAAAAACCCAGATCAGCCAGTTACAGATGTAAAGGATGGAAGCATTGAGTTTGATCATGTTACATTCCGATATAATGCAGGAAGCGAAAAGCCAATTTTGTCTGATATAAATTTGTCTATCCGTTCAGGTGAGACAATTGGTCTGATCGGTGGAACGGGAAGTGCAAAGTCAAGTCTTGTTAATTTGATCAGCCGTCTGTATGATGTTCAGGAAGGTGCTGTAAAGGTTGGAGGATTAGATGTGCGAAAATATGATATGGAGGCACTTCGTAATCAAGTCAGCGTTGTTCTTCAGAAGAATGTCTTATTCTCCGGAACCATTTTAGAAAATCTTCGCTGGGGTGACAAAACAGCTTCTGATGAGGAATGTATCCGTGCTTGTAAGCTTGCCTGTGCAGATGAATTTATTGAGCGTTTCCCGGAGCGCTACAATACTTACATTGAGCAGGGCGGAAATAATGTATCAGGCGGACAAAAGCAGCGTCTTTGTATTGCAAGAGCACTTCTTAAAAAGCCAAAGATTTTAATTCTCGATGACTCCACAAGTGCAGTTGATACAGCAACTGATGCAAAGATACGTCAGGCATTTGCAACGGAAATTCCAGATACAACAAAGATCATCATTGCACAGCGTATCTCAAGTGTGCAGAATGCAGATCGTATCATCGTGATGGATGATGGTAAGATTAATGGAATTGGAACACATGAAGAACTTCTTGCTAAAAATGAGATTTACCGCGAGGTATATGAGTCCCAGACAGGCGGAAGCGGCGATTTTGATGAGAAAGGCGGTGATCAGTAATGCCAGGACCAAGACGTGATTTCGGACCAAAACAGAGGGTCGACAATCCGATGAAGGTATTCGGACGTATTATGTCCTATGTATTAAAGAGATATCCAATTCACTGTGCATTTGTGCTGATCTGCATTTTCGTCAGTGTCTATGCCAATACACAGGGAACTATGTTTATGAAGACTTTGATTGACGGTTATATTACACCTCTTTTAGGTCAGGCTAACCCAGACTATTCAGAGCTTCTTCAGGCAATCATTAAGATGGGTATCCTGTATGCAATCGGTATTGCAGCAACCTTTGGCAATACCAAGATCATGGTTTATGTCACTCAGGGAACGATGAGAAATATCCGTAACGACATGTTTAAACATATGGAATCCCTTCCAATTAAATATTTTGATACACATAAGCATGGCGATATCATGTCAATGTATACAAACGATGTAGATACGCTTCGCCAGATGGTCAGCCAGAGTATTCCGCAGTTCATCAATAGCTTAATTAGTATTGTAAATGTGCTGATCTACATGATCATCTTAAGTGTGCCGCTTACACTTGTTTCCATTGTTATGGTTATGCTTGTTATATGGGCAAGTAAAACAGCTGCTTCTAAGAGCGGAAAGTTTTTCGTATCACAGCAAAAAAATATCGGTGCATTAAACGGCTTTATCGAGGAGATGATGGATGGTCAGAAGGTTGTCAAGGTATTCTGTCACGAAGAGGAGAGTATTGAGCGCTTTGACCAGTTAAATAATGATCTGTTTGGAAGTGCATATAATGCAAACCGTTATGCTAATATCTTAGGACCAATCAATGTTCAGCTTGGAAACTTAAGCTACGTTGTTGTTGCAATCGTTGGAGGTCTTGTTGCAATCAACGGAATTGGCGGCTTTACATTGGGAAGTCTGGCAAGCTTTTTAACTTTAAATAAGAGCTTCCAGCAGCCAATTAATCAGATCAGTAACCAGTTAAATAGTATCGTTATGGCACTTGCCGGCGGTGATCGAATTTTCCGTCTGCTTGATGAAAAGCCAGAGGTGGATGATGGCTATGTTACTCTTACAGATGCTGTTGTAAATGCAGATGGCACAATCACTGAATCAAATAAGAGAACAGGAACATGGGCTTGGAAGCATTATCACAAGGCAGAAGGTACGACAGATTATAGACAGCTTAAAGGCGATGTTGTATTTGAGCATGTGGATTTTGGTTACAACGATGATAAGATGGTACTTCATGATGTAAGCTTATATGCGCAGCCGGGACAAAAGATTGCATTTGTAGGTTCAACAGGTGCAGGAAAGACAACAATCACCAATTTGATCAATCGTTTCTATGACATTCAAAGCGGAAAGATCCGCTATGACGGTATAAATATCGGAAAGATCAAAAAGGATGATCTTCGTCATTCACTAGGAATTGTTCTTCAGGATACACATCTGTTTACTGGAACTGTTATGGAAAATATTCGTTACGGAAAACTTGATGCGACAGAAGAAGAGGTACATGCAGCAGCTAAGCTTGCTAATGCAGATGGCTTTATCCGCAGACTGCCGCAGGGCTACGACACAATGCTCACAGGAGATGGTGCTAACTTAAGTCAGGGTGAAAGACAGCTTCTTGCCATTGCCCGTGCAGCTGTTGCCGATCCGCCTGTACTAATTCTTGACGAGGCAACAAGCTCCATTGATACAAGAACTGAGAAAATTGTTCAGGATGGTATGGATAAGCTGATGCACGGAAGAACAACATTTGTTATCGCGCACCGTCTGTCTACCGTTAAGAACAGCGACTGTATCATGGTATTAGAGCAGGGACGTATCATTGAGCGCGGAACTCATGATGACCTTATTGCACAAAAGGGCAAATATTATCAGCTATACACCGGTAACAAAATCAATTAAGTAAGTAATTTTAACGCCAAAAAATATCGCCGACCTGAATATTATACTTTCGGTCGGGATAAAAAGTAATGGAAGTGATCAGCGACCGCCAAAAACGCTGCTTTCCATCGCGCCCTAGCTGGGCATAAGTTTCAGAAAAGCCGTCCGGAAGAATGATCTGCTTTGCAGAGGGGATCACTTCTAGGGCGGCTATTTTTGATTTAAGATCATCACGCTTCGCCCGATATTCCTCGGTGGAGATATCACCATCCTCGTATCGTACTCCGATACGCTTAAGCTTTCCTTTCAATGTTGCAATTTCCTTCTCACGCTCTGCTTCATCTGGTGCAGCAGATGCGCTGGCAAAATTATACTCGTCTGCAAAATCTTGAAGTCTTGAAAGCAGAGTAGATTCGAGCCACTTTTCAGATGCACACAGCCCAGGATGCAGAAATTTTTGCTTGCCGGTGGTGCAGATATAATTCAAGTATTTTCCATTAGCTTTTTGCGCATGCATTGTTGCACCACAAACGCCACATTTGATTAGCCCTGAAAAGATATATGTTTCTCGGCGATCGTTTCTTGGCTCGTGGATTTTTCTTGTGGCAAGCCTGCGCTGGTACTCTTCTTTGGAAAAATAAGCAGGACACGGGCGGCCATTATCATCACCGGCATATACGGGAGAAAAGATCAGCTCCCGGATAGATCTGGAGTGCATATCATGCCCAACACTAGAAAGATACTTACGGATTGCATTTGGTCCCTTTCCAGAATCGTACATTGAAAAAATTTCTCTTACGATTGGCTCGGTGGTTGGATCGATGGCAAGTTTTTTATTTTCGGTCCGATACCCCAGAGGCACAGTCCCTAAGTGATCGCCGCGTTCCCTTTTATAATCCATGATGGATTTAATCTTTTCAGACGTTCGGGCGGCCTCGGCTTCTGCGATTGACAGCATGATATTCACACGCAACTGCCCATCAGAAGTCTCCGTTTCGTAATTTTCCCATATAGCCTTCCAGGGTACTTTTTCCATCTGGGAAAGTACCAGATAGTAGTCCTCCACGGATCGGAAGAAACGGTCGAGTCGAGTGAAAAGCAACAGCTCGATTTTCTGTTCTTGACAATCTTGAATCATCTGCAACAAGGCAGGACGCTTTTTGTAGCTCACATGTGCGCTGATTCCAGCGTCGTTATAGGTGGCAACAATAATATATTCTTTTTCTTTACAGTATTTTTGCAGAGCATCTAGTTGATTTTCAATCGAGATACCGTGCAATTTCTGCTCCTGCGTGGATACACGCACATATAGACCAACTTTTTTCATATACATACACTCCTTTCTTGGTGGTCTTAACTGCATCATAAGTGATGCAAGGGAAAATGTCAAGATATGTCGAAAAATGCGAGGAAAATTGATTGCGTAAATCGACGCGGAATGATAAGATATAAACGTACCAAAGAGATATACAAAAATACAAAAGAGGTACATAAGTACAAAAGAAAAAGAATAAAAGTACAAAAGAACAAAAAAACACAAAAGAAAAAGCCCTGGCATTTTACGTCAGGGCTTTTAACGTGAGCAAGAAAATTATTCAGTTTCATCAGCGCTGAATTGACGACTAAGGAATGTTTCTAAAGTAGAGATGGCTGTGGAAATATCTGCTTTGTCATATTGGAAATAGGAGTTCACAACAGACATAGTGGTTGAGGCATTGGTTGAGATCAACAAATCATGCAATTCAGAAATTTTTTCGGTGGCTTCATCATGAGTAAGCTTAAGAGCCCTATATTGCTTACAGATATCAAGCGCAGCTTCTATATCTTCGATGATCCAGTCATCTGGTGTAAAAAACCAAGCACATATCGTAGATCTCTGAGGGAAACCCTCTGGCATTGAATCGAAAGTATCTTTAACGGTAAAAGTGCTAAGCGTATCATCAAGATAATCAGATACCGCGAAGGACTCTGAATCGGTTGAATATGTGGTTGCTAGATAGTAACCGTCGCGTAATTTATCAAGTGAGCAAATACAATATTGATCATTATGCGTATAAGAACAGATTAGATCTTCGCCCTCAAGCAGTTGGAAATCATCATTTCCAGAAAGCCTTTTCATATAATCGTCCGTACTGACAATAGACTCACTGTTGACTTCAAACTCAACATTTACTACTGTTTCCGAATTCGATAGTTCTTGAATATCGGAAAAGGTATATCTTGCAAAGCCAGCACCAGCATATCTCTCGATAAAGATTCCGTCACTATCATAGTAATCGAATTCAACATAGTCATCTTCGTAATGTGTCAGACTGTTTTCTTCTTCAGAATAAGATTCACTTTCCATCTCTTCGATCTTGTCTTTTAAATTCCAAGCATAAGCAGACGAAAATGAGCTGATGCAAAAGAATGTAGCACACAGCAGTGGAAATACTCTTCTTTTCATAAAATCCTCCCTAAGATCTTTTATAAACATAAAATACCATAAAAAATAAAACTAATCAAGCAAATACCAATAAAGTTACTCCAACTTACTGCTTACGAAGGTATCGTTTTGAGCAGAGTATTCAGCAGATTGTTCAGCCGCAATTAAATGCGTAGACAAACGTGCAGAATAAGTTTGCAAGCGCCTTTGAGCGGACTCTCGATATCTAGCAGAATCTATTTCGTGTATAAGTATATAGTCCACCACTTCTTTCCCTTGAGAGTCTAATTTGCGATAGTTTTCAACTAAGTCTTTCTCGCCTTTCTGAATCCGAAAAGAATTTAGGACTTCTTTATCATCTGTAAGACATAACAGATAATCAACTGATATATTAAAAAGAATGGATATTTGTCTTAAGAAGGCACATCCGGGCTCTCTGGCATTGGTTTCGTAATTTCTCAAGGTTGTGCATGGAATGCCAAGTTTATTTGCAAACTCGCTTCGAGTGGCATACCCATTTTCTTTTCTTAATTGCGTAAGACGCTCTCCAAAAGTCATAACTTTTCCTCCTATCATAGTTGCATTATAAATGCCTCATCTTTTGGTGTCAATAAATTAAAATCCATTGATGAAAAAATATTGACATATGCCCAAAATGAGCATATTATACAAAAGTAATACTCAAAACGAGCAAAGAGGAGGAATAAAATGCTCAACAAAATTGAAACAATAAAAAATAAAAGAGATCTAAAAGCAAGAAAATGTCAACTAAAAATCGCCACCAACAATGAATTACCAGAAAATACCAGTATTATTTCACAAATTATGTGTGTAATATGGATCTGCACCCAGCTAGCAAGAGAGGGCAGGGTGATTGATGTGATGACAATAAAATACGTTTACTACAAACATACGAATGTATATGCTCTATATTACAGATCAAATAACACGTTGTACTACAATAAAAATTTTAAAGGTAAATGTAAGCTCATAATTTTCAATTAAATAAAAAAGGCTGGGTGCATTACCCAGCCCCAGCCCGATCAGCCAGCGTCTTCGACTTTGTATTGGCTTTCAAGTTCTTCTGGTGTTTTCGGATGTTCGTTGCCATCGTCTAGCAGCTCTGACCTAAAGTGCTCAAGTAGCATCTTACGGATCTTAGGATCTAGCGCAAAATAGGCTTTAACGATCTTCAAGTCAAAATCGGAAGCGCCACGCTCTTTTGCAAACTTATTGAGATCGAAAGTTTCCTGAACCTTGTACATAGGCTCTTCACCGGTTCGCAGCCACTCTTCACGGATATTATGAACGGAAGAAATCGCTTTTAGTGATTGATCAGAAACAGTAGCTCCCTCTTTTTCAAAAGAACTAACACTTGTTTGTTTCATTCCGATAGAACGAGCAAATTCAGTTTGGTTCATGTGCAAAATATCTTTTCTAAAATATCTAACACGTTCGTTGATAGTCATTGATTTCTCACCTCCTTCCCATATTCTTTATAATAACGAAGAACGTTAAAAAAGTCAATATAAAGACAGAAAAGTCATTGACAAATAACGAAAAACGTTATAATATACAATTAAGATAACGTAGATCGGTAAAACAAAACCGAAAAACGTTACAGAATAAATAATAAGGAGGAAACCGATATGAAAGAAAACAAATCAATTGTAGGCTTGCTTCTGTCAGCAGACAACAAGAAAGAAGCAGAAGATATATTGAGCTTCACAAAGACTTTGACAGCAGATCAGGCAAAGGAGCTTGATGCACTGCTGCGTGGTGTAAAGATTGGTCTTGATTTGGCGACAGGAGGAGCTGTAAAAACAGCATAGGAGGTAAAAGTATGCTCAAGTTAATTTATCAGGAATTGGTAGCCATAAAGAAAGAGCTCCAGGCTATTCGCAGTAGCCTGGAGTGCACAGAACAAACAATCACAGTTAAACCAACAAGCGAGAAAATAGGAATTAGACAAAATTTTCAAGAATAGGCTTGAAGTCTAATAAGAAGCGAGCTTGCTGAGCAACAGCAAGATTAAGTGATTCGCCGGTAGATGTATTGGTATATGAACGACATTGGATTCCAAGTAATCGTATTCTTGAGGTTCCAAAATGATAGTGCATGTTTTGATAATCAGGATATCCAAAAGGATCATACAAAAAGATTGGTGATCCACTTGATCCTGGAAAACATGAAATGTCTGATAAGAATTCAGAAGCTCCTTTAAAAGAATAGGCAGGATGGGATGCGGTTATTCCTCTTCTTAGCACTGGAAGAAAATTAGTATCATCATAGATTCCCATAGGACAACCGGGCATAACCAGATTTTCAATTGCGGAAAGAGTATTGTAGTCGGATTCAAGAACGATCATGGACTCTTGAATAAAAAAATTTAGGATGTGTTCTTGTTCTTCTGACAATTGATTAAAAAGAGGTGCTAAAGGAATAACTGCTAAGTCAATGTTTGGATTGGGATGAAAGAACACATCTGCACTATTGCGATTGAAATTTACAGTTACGCGTTTACCACTTGCGGATGGATCAGGATTTTCTTCAAGAGAAGTCCTGATATAAATTTGTAAAGTGTCAAAATCGTTTAAAACATGGTGATTGCTTACTAGAACAGGTACTCTCTGATCTTTAATATTGAAATTAAAGAAAAAACCAGTACCGGAAAAAGTCTGCGAACCTAATTGACCAGTAATTAGCGTAGCACAGCTTAATAGCTTGTCAGCGGGTGAATTGATCATGGGAACTCCTTATTTATTAATTACTCGGCTGTTGCAGCAGCCTGTAAAGAAAGGATAGGACAAATAACAAGGAAAGTCAAGAAAGGAAAAAATATGATGGGAGAGAACTCGAAGGTAGAACTCGTCGATAAACTTCGGGAAGAGTTTGAACAGGCAATAAAAACCTACCGTGAACATCTGCATGCAGATAGAATTGATCTATTAAAAGAAGATGACAAGGTATGGAAAGAAAAAGAGAAAGCATGGCGCGAGCAGCTTGCACGAGGATGGGGGAAATACCCTAAAGTAAGCACGAAAAACGAATACGAGGGGGACTACATCGTCAATATATACAAGCAGCTGATCGAGCTGGAAGAAAGAAAAGTTCTGCCCACAGAACCCATTAGAAATCCACCACCATCAGGAGAAAAAATCTTGACGGTATTATATACCATCTGGGCAGAAGAACATGGCGTGATCCTAAAAGACATTAAGATTACCAAGAAAAAGAAGGAGGCAACGAAGTGATTCAAATCATGGTAAAAGATGGCGAGATATCGACTCGTGAAGTTACACACGTCCCCGAGGTAGACGAAGAGACACTTCGCCGTAGCTTGGGAGCACTCAAGGTTCCTCACTTTGATCCGGCCAGAAGAGCACGTTACATTGCGAACCTGGTTGATCAGGAGGAGCGAAAGAAAGAAGAGGAACAGAAGCTAATCACGGATGCAATCAACATGGTCGTATGGTCAATTGCGTGTGTAGTGTTTGGCATGATCCTCGGAATGGTACGTTTATGAGCATAAAAGAAAAAGCCGATGCAGAGTAGGCAGCTCTGTATCGGCAAATAAGGTTGTTACCAGTAAACCCATATATAGTATAGCACATATGGGGCGGAAAAGCAAGAGCCGAGAGGCTTTAAACGGCCTTGTAATCAAGTAGAACTAATCAACATATTACCTATTTGCCAGAAAGTTCGACCGTATGAAAGCGAAGTATAGAGAGTATGACTATGAGAGTACATATAACCAGAGCATAGATGATCTGGACGAGTGGTTTGCTGAGAGAATGCTTGGAAAAGCAAGGGGAGTGTATGCCACAAAAGAGATTACCTTCGGACCGCATATGGACATAGAGATTTATCCAGAGTTCACGAAGAGAGAAGTAGCAGAGCTTGGACTTCCAGAGGTTAACCGAGCGAAAGAACGGGATCGCATGAGAGTGCTAGATGGACGCAAGGCGAGAGTATACTTCCGGAGACTTTGTGAGCAGAACTTTGCTGATGGTGACTTATGGATCACACTCACATACAGCCAAGAACCAGAGAGCATCAAGGAGGCGATAAAGCACTTCCAGAACTTCATCCGGAGTATCAATGGAAAGAGACACCGGATGGGACTGGAGAACGCAAAGTACGTTTACACGACAGAGCGAGTGAGTGAAGATGGAGAGACCGTGAGAGTCCACCATCATCTGCTGATGGACGGAGCATTGGATTCAGATACCGTACTGAGCCTATGGAAGCACGGAGGACGTAATCAATCCAGATACTTAGAGACAGATGAGAATGGCATTGCAGGAGCAGCTGAGTACATGGCAAAACCTGCAGTAGATGAGAAGCGCCGCAAGCACGAAAAGCGTTGGACATCAAGCCGCAATTTGGCAAAGCCAGAAGAACACAAGCACCATCAGACGAGACCAAGCGCAGTAACCAAGATGCTAAAAAATCATGACTGCATCAAGGAGTGCGTGGAGAACGCAAAACTGCGTAGCGGCGCATTGAGGTACAAGGGCTACATCTGTACAGACAGCGAAGTACGATACAACGAGGTCAACGGAGGGTACTACATCAAGGTACACCTCAGAAGGGAGAGAAATGAAAGCAAAGACGTTTACAGCTCTGCCACCAGCGAAAGTAAGCTACCTGGCACAGGGCGCGAGAAACTTAAGAGAACAGGCCGTGATCGGAGATAGATTCCAACTCGATCTGGATATCGGAGAAGAGGAGCCACTTAAGGTAACAGCTATACTCCGAGAAAAGTATCCCCATGTATGTTACATGGAGTACAGAGGGAGGAAAAATAAGTGGAGACCGCTGAGCATGAGCTGGATAAAGCTGAGAATGGAATGCCGTGGCTGGACAGCTGGGAAGAACTGAAAGAAATTGTGCGAAAAAGCACATGGGAACGTTTTGAATCAAAATTAAATAAAGAACAACAGGAGATCGTGTACCTGATCGGACGCTTTAACGCCTATTACGGAATCGAAGAGCCGAACACCAAGATCCTGTATCACGGTGCATGGAATCTTCTACAGGGAAGGAGAACAGGATGTTTGACAGATTTGGAAAAATGACCTTTGCTGAGTTAAATGCTACGGCAGAGGGATTAAAGAATGAGGGAGATATTGAATCTCTGGTCCTCTTGGCAGAGGAGAACGGTCTGGAGAAGGCAGACGCAGAAGATTATGCAGACGGAGTGATTGACACGTTGGCGACTCCTTTGGAAGCAGCTCTTGGAAAGATCAAAGAAGAATCAAAGGCTTTAAAGTTGGATGAATCAACAACTCTGAGTGGCATGAAGGATCTGATTTGCCAGACCATCACAAAGAATGATGTTATGCAGGTCTCCGTTCATGATCCAGAGAAGGATCTGGCAGATTGTTTAGGCTGGCTCATTAAAGAGGCATCCAGAACACGCTACAGGCTTCCGGCTGTAATAGCGAAGGCAGCAGGCATTCCTGACGTATATATGGGAGACATCACCCGCGAGAAGGCGCGAGAGATCATCACACTTTATTACGGAGGAAAAGAGCTATGATTGTTTTCAAAGCATTTAGCCCCGGAATGGTGTGCGGTGGCTATCACTATAAGCCGGGAGAGAGTAACTACGAGGCAGAGGCCAATTGTGCTCAGAACGGGATCCATGCAGCAGAGAACCCGGCAGATTGCTTAAGCTACTATGACTGGGACGGAAAAAATGAGTTCTGGAAGTGCATAGCGACAGGAGACATTGACGAGGATACTGTGGATAGCAAGATCGCCACGACAGAACTAATTCCGGAATACCGGCTGTCTCTGACGGAATATATCGCTGAGTGCGCCTGGTATATTTTGCAGCATCCAACACGCATCAAGGAGAGATCGCGTGGAATGATAAAAATTTGCCGAGATACCGGCAGACAGACAGAAGATTGCAAAGTACTGCTTGTAGTTGGGGAAAATCCAAAGGCAGAGGTAACACAGAAGGAGAATATGATTGTGCTGGTAGACACAGCGAAAGGGACGATGAGAGCCGGAAGGGGTCTAGCACCAGGTTGGTATCACATCGGAAAGGATGGTGCGGAAGAATGGACAGACTAGCCAAGAAACATCTTATGGCGATTCCGGTGAAGCCGTACAAGGGAAGTGATACATATGCTCGTGTTTACACAGAGAAAGATGTGCTGATGCTCCATTTATGGGATGCCGAAACCTTCAAGGGAAAATACTTTATCGACAAGACAGGAAGGCATGTATCTGAGATTGACGGAGAGCGATACGTGAAAAAGCTCGTAAGCCAGATGAGCAGCGATGGCAGATACAGAGACGGTTTGTGGCCACTTAGTTTGACCACTTCACCTGAAGACGAGCAGATAGGAGCCTCTTTCTTCGAACAAGATAGCTGCAGTCTTGCGTATTCGATAGAACGAGCAGAGAGTCACTACGATAGGGCTAAATATGAAGTCAAGTATGCTCGTCGTGTCGAGAAAATTCGCAACTATATGTCTCTCTTCGAGGATCAGCAGGAGAAGATCAAGGACTGGTATCTGAAAGAGATTGCGCCTCAGGAATATGCCTTTAAGATAGACGGTCAGTATTATTGTACAGCTTGTGGAAAGCCTCATACTGGAAAATTCAAGCATTCACAGCATTTCCAGTGTGGGGGCAAGACTGTGATCGTGAGCACACGCACATGGAGCAAGGAACAAAAAGATTATATCACTGCCTTTTCAAGACAGTCAGACGGTAGCCTGGCTGAACGTCTCTATCAGATGAAAGTCCAGTGGGACAAGACAGGAAAGACAGTGAGCCTCACCGAGATCCTTAGGTGGACATGGATGCCCTACAAGGTAGGAAAAGTCTATTATCGAGATTGGTATGACTGGTGGGATCGAAACCCATGTAACCGTCGCTGGATGCCGTCCTATCTGTATCCGGTGGGAGCAGAGGAAGTCCTAAAGGCATCTGGCTATGAAGAAACTAGATTGTGGGACATCGGAAAAGCAAAGCTCCCAATCAACTGGATCATGGAGAAGCACATACCAGTGTACACACAATTGGTTCTGGCCGGATTAAAGCGATTAGCTGAACAGGATTCAAAAGAAAAACTTGCTTACTATGGCTACCATGGAAATCTTGATCTGCATGGCGAGACACCGGAGGAGGTATTAGGGCTAGATCGAAATATGATCGGGAGACTCAAGCAGTTAAACGGAGGATCCATTATTCACAAGTGGCTACAATGGCGAATGGAGCACCCAAACGAACCATTGAAGACAGAAACCCTAAAAAAAACTAGAAACAGCACACATTACACCCGATTCAATCAAAGAGATGCTTGATTATATGACACCCCAAAAGTGCCTAAACTTCATCAAACGGCAGATGAAGCTTCTGAACAAGAATGTCCCTTACTCAGTAATCGAACTGTATACGGATTATATATCAATGGCGAAGAGAATGGGGATGGATGCGCAAGATGAAATTGTGTACAACCCTAAAGATTTAAAGCTTCGACATGATCAGCTTGTCCAAGAATTTGAGCTTAGAAAGGCTGAGTATGAGGCAGAGGCAATGAATCGAAAGTGGCCAAAGGCGCAGGCGGTCTTAGATCGAATCAAAGGAATTTATGATTACCAGGGCGACGGATGGCAGATCATCACACCACGCACCCTGATGGATATCGTAGATGATGCCCACCAGCTGCATCATTGCGCCGGCGCATCGGATCGCTACTATGAACGCATCCAGACCGAAGAAACGTATATCTTATTTCTTCGTAAGGATCCAGAGAAGTCTTGGTACACGCTGGAAGTCGAACCGGGTGGAACAGTGCGCCAGAAGCGCTCAGAATACAACCGCCAGCCGGATCTTAATGAAGTGAATGGCTATTTAAAAGAGTGGCAGACGCAGATCCGAAAACGCCTAAAAGAAAAAGATAGGCAGCTGGCTGCTCAGAGTGCACAGCAGAGGGACAAGGAAATGAATGAACTACAGAAAGGAACAGAGAGAAACCGTCAGCTCTTTAATTTGTTGATGGCAGATCTGATGGAGGCAGGAGCATGACAACGTTAACAGAAATCAAAGGGTTCCAAGCATTTCAGGATGCGATGGACCGAGAAATTAGAGAAGCATCAGAAGGATTTGTGCGAATCGGCTATCTGTTGAAAGTGGCAAGAGACACGGAAATCCTTAGAGAATCTGGCTTTAAGAGTGTGACTGAATTTGCATCAAGCAGATATGGTTTGACAGCTGACATTGTATCCCGATACATGGCAATCAATGACCGATTTTCTGAAGGTGGCTATTCAGACCGTCTGAAAGAGCAGTTTCGTCAGTTCGGACATACGAAGCTTGCTGAGATGCTGACCTTATCCGATGAAGTCATTGAAGCGATCCCGGCAGAGGCAACCCGTCAAGAGATTCGCGAGATCAAGGCAGAGATCGCAGAGGAAATGCAGAAAACGGATATCGAAGTAATGCTAGAAGAACCAAAGAAGAAGCTGGAGACACTGGCACAGCAAGTCTTGTATCAGTACTTTGATAAGATGCCAGAGCGTTATTCGAAGGTCTTTACAGCAGTCTATCAGCCGGATGCAGAGGAGGCACTTTTAGAAGCGCTTGCACCGACAGGAATTGGAATGGCGATGGTACGCGTAGAAGGAAAAGGAAAGCTAATGTTCTCCATTAATGGACGAGAAATCAGCATCGTCAATGTTCGCTCTCAGATCCGCACGGATTACACGCCGAAAGAACTGCTTTTAGAAGTCTGTGCACTGTGTCCAATTGACAAGACACCAGAGCAGGCATGGCAGTCTTTATACAACCGTCCAATGGAGACAGAAAAAGAACCGGAACCACCTAAGCCGGTGGAGATCCTAACCAAGAAACCAGAACGAAAAGCAGAAAAAACGAAACGACAGCCGGAAAAAGTAAGTCAAAAGCAGGAAAAACAAGAATCGGAAAAGCCAAAAACTGAAAAGACAGAGGAGCATTCCAAAAATCAACCATCAGAGAAAAGTGGTATGAAATCTTCTGAAACGCTAGAAGAATCAGGCATTTCAGAGCAGTTGACACTCGAACCAAAATCAGAGAGTGGAACAAAAGAACCAGAGGAAATTGCGCCAGCGCAAGAGTGGTTGAAAGACTTGAAAACTTGCTATGAAAGAGCACTCAAAGCAGCAGAGGAAGGACGTTGGCCTGCATGGGATGGCTATATGATCCAAGCAAAGAACATTGCAAATGTGATCCGGAAGGCTCAAGAGGATAAAGAGATTCCGGGTCAGATGACACTAGGAGGTATCAATGAATAAAGTAATTTTAATGGGCAGACTTACCAGAGATCCGGAAGTCCGCTATACACAGGGTGAGCGCCAGATGGCAATCGCCAGATATACCTTAGCGGTAGATCGCAGAGGACGCGCGAATGCATCCAATGGTGAGCAGACAGCTGACTTTATTCAGTGTGTAGCGTTCGATCGTTCAGCAGAATTTGCTGAGAAGTATTTCCATCAGGGAACTAAGCTGATTGTCACAGGTCGTATCCAGACTGGAAGCTACACCAACAAGGATGGCCAGAGAGTTTATACAACAGATGTGGTTGTTGAGGATCAGGAATTTGCAGAGAGCAAGACAGCCAATACGAATGCTGGTAACTACAAGCCAACAGCATCCCAGTCCGCAGCACCTCAGCAAGATAACAAGAGTACATACGCCTCTGGATTCATGAATATCCCAGACGGAGTAGAAGACGACGGACTGCCGTTTAACTAAGGAGGAGTTATGGCAAAGACACGAATGATGACGCAAAAAGGCGAGTGCTATCTGTGTGGAGCACTCGGTCAGACCGAGGAACACCATTGCTTTGGCGGTCCAAATCGCCGACTATCTGAGAAGTATGGCTTGAAAGTGCATCTGTGCCTCTCTTGTCACAGAACAGGACCGAATGCAGTCCACGATAGCATGAATGGAACGGAGAACCGAAAGATTCTTCATGAAGATGCACAGAGAGCTTTCGAGGCTCACTGGGGAACAAGAGAATACTTCAGAAAGGTATTCGGTCGCAATTATCTCAGCGAGGATACAGTATGATACCGGTTCAGATCAGCACAAAACTGGAGGGCAAGGCTTATACAGCCACCCTCCGTTGCGTGATTAAAGGGAAAGAGCATATCATAAAGACGAAAGGCATAGGAGAGCCGAAAGATTCACGCCAACGCTTGGAACTGCTAGCGGTTTTAGCAGCTTTGAGTCGTATGATCAAGCCGGCTGAGATCACGATCAAAGGCAGTGGCTACATAAGGACAGGTTTCCAGTATTTGGATGCTTGGAAGAAAGCAGACTGGAAAAAGTCAAACGGCAAGCCGGTAGCGAATGAAGATCTGTGGCAGCTGGTGGCAGAGGAAGCAAAAATTCACAAAATAACAGTATTTTTGGTTTAAGGAGGAGAAACATGGTAAGAAAGAACTGCTTCGGATATGATGCTCGCTGCGGAGCGAGAAAGAAAGACTGCTGTACGGCATTAAACAATCTGTACTGCGAGAGCGAGAACTGTAAGTTCTACAAGACGAGAGATGAGTATGAGCGCCAGGAACACAGAAAGGATGGCAGCCATGAATGATCGTCAGAGAAAGAAAGCTTACAAGAAAGTAAATGGCTACAATCCGGGCGAAGAACAGGCAGTACAGCAGACAATCAGAGACACGATTGAGTACACAGAGCGCCGTCTGGCAGAGGCAGAAAAGGAAAGACTCACCAGAAGATATGAGGGATTCTTAGAAAGCATCAAGAACCGCAAGAATAGACGTAGATGGTGGAGGGCAACGAAATGAATAGATTGACCGAAGGTGATAAGCAGGGAAACTGGATGCTGAAAGGTGTAGCGTGGAAGTCATTACATACGGGACAGAGGATCACAAAAGAAGTGAGCGAAAAACTTTACGGTGCACT
>ERZ836939.1933-NODE-1933-length-21942-cov-7.219445_pt1 | contig 21942 bp, 18 predicted proteins | sample MGYA00519912_ERZ836939 | MGnify/ENA primary metagenome ERZ836939 (study PRJEB31850, sample SAMEA3708810) | human gut metagenome | biome: human gut; feature: human-associated habitat; material: faeces | place: China | collected 2014 ...
GCAACTGCTTGGAACTGGCACAAGAGCCATCCAAAGGGCTACGAAGATAAGTAAAGGTAATAAAAATAACCATTCAGTGATAGATTAACTGAATGGTTATTTTTTTATCTCAATTCATTAACGCACTTTCTCATTTCTTTAATATCCAAAATACTTCGTGCGAATTCTTTTCTTACTAATTCATCTGGTAAATACTCATCATATTTATCAAAAACAGGGACTTCTTTCGGATAAACTAATTCCAAGGGATCAAAATCTTTATTTGCTTCTTCTTTCAGAATTTCTAAAAATTCATCTTTACCTACATCCATCGCAAATTGCATAAAATATGGACGGCTAGAATTGAAGCCTCTTAAGCCAAGACGTTTAGCACATTTTATCTTGATTAGCCTTTCTAATGCTAAAAAAGCATAAGTACCAGTCCAAGGAAAAAGACACCACATTTTTCCACCAAGCTTAATTAAATTACTCTCCAGCATCCCTGAAATTTGTGCTGTATTCCGAACTTCTTTTAGACGCGCCACAGCTTGTTTCATTAAATATGGATATTGCGTTCTTTCACCTAAAATTTTCCTCATCCTTTGCAAAATTTTAGGTTGAATATCTCCTGCTACATCCCCAAAATAAGCTGGAATACGCCCTTTAACTGGATGACAATACACTTGATGTCGTTTTCGGTCTACATCCTCTACCACCCAGACCCGGCCAGCAATCGCAATCTTATCTCCAACTGGAGGTGGCTTAACAATTGTTCCCAATTCTTCAGAATCAGATTTAACAGAATATTCTTCATTTTCTTGAAAAACAGCATAAAACTTAAAATTGTTTATTACTCGTTCTCCAGCTAATCCAACAATCAAACCACCGTTTTCGGTTTGTTGAATATGATCTTCTTTAATCAAATAACGCAATAGAATTCGATAATCATTTTGACTAACGTTATGGAAATAATGCAGCGTCAATACACGAGATGCCAGTTCAGCAGGAGTCATTTCCCCGCTTGAAGCTAAGGTAGACATTGTTTGATGATACAACAAACTATAAGGTAATCTGTTTGGTTCTGGTGGCTCTACCCATTTTTCTTCTAAATATAGCTGAACTAAAGCAATTCCTTGGAGTAATGACCAAGGAATAATTTCTGGTAGCATCGCACGGGACTCAGGATGTGACTCCCGCATCACAAACCACATTTCTGCTGGATTTCCTCTGCGTCCAGTTCTACCCATCCTTTGTAAAAATCCAGAGACTGTAAAAGGAGCATCAATTTGAAAGGCACGCTCTAATTTTCCAATATCAATACCTAACTCAAGCGTTGCCGTCGCGCAAGTTGTCATTAATGAATCTTCATTTTTCATTTCAGCTTCTGCAGTTTGCCGATACGCAGCTGACAAATTACCATGATGGATTAAAAAACGATCTGGTTCATGATTTACTTCACAATATTGTCTTAAAACCTGACATACTGCCTCGCATTCTTCTCGACTATTAGTAAAAACCAAACATTTCTTTCCACGTGTATGTTCGAAAATATAAGCCATCGATGGATCAGCCATTTGAGGTGCCTGATCACTTTTCTCATCTAAAACTGGCTGAGCTGGATCAAAGTCATTACTATCAGCTTGTGGTCCATTATCATAAAAATGTTCCATCGATAATCGCCAAACTTGACCCCCACTTTCTGCGTTAGGAACCGTAGTTTTGCGTCTTGAACCTGCTCCTAAAAATCTAGCGGCAGATTTAGTATCACCGATCGTGGCTGAAAGTCCGACTCGCCGGGGATCAACACCAGCCATTTTCGATAATCTCTCAATCAAACAAAAAGTTTGTCCTCCTCGATCTGATCGTAAAAAAGAATGGAGCTCGTCAATTACCACATATCTTAAATCATGGAACAAATTAGGAATATCCATATGCTTATTAATCATCAACGATTCTAATGATTCTGGCGTAATTTGCAAAATTCCCGATGGATGCTTAAGCAATTTTCTTTTTTGTGTTTGAGCTACTTCACCATGCCAGCGCCAAACTGGAATATTAGCATCTTGGCAAAGATCCGTTAACCGTTCATATTGGTCATTAATTAGCGCCTTTAATGGTGAAATATATAGAACCCCAACTGAGTGAGCAGGATTTTCATATAGATCCGTCAAAATTGGAAAAAAAGCAGCTTCAGTCTTACCAGATGCTGTCGAAGCAGCTAATAAGACGTTGTCTTGACTATTAAAAATTGTTTCTGCTGCGCCAACTTGAATTGAACGTAAATTTTTCCAATTATGTTCATAAATATAGTCCTGAATAAAAGGAGCAAAACGTGTAAAAATATCCATTTTTCACTTAAATTCTAAACTCAGCAAAATTATCAGACTTTTCATCAGAAACAGCTTCTGACTCAGTATAAGAAAACTTATCAGAATTAAGTAGCTGCTCAATATTAGTCTTGGGATTTTGCCAAACAATATCTAATAATTCAATAAAATCACGAATAATCTCACGTGGCGTGATATTGGAAGAAGCACCCACGCGTGAATATTCAATTTTAATAAATTTTTCTAAGTCATCCTCTGTAATTGTTCTTTCATATCCATATAAATGAGCGTGCATGTCTGCCAATTTTTCAGCCAAAACTAACATTTCTTCAGGAGTAAGAGGATCAAGTTTGATAACAGGAGCATACATGTCCCTATTACCAGCTTCTGAAAATTGTCCGCTAGCAAGACGTGAACGTAAAGCCTCGTAAGAATATACGCCTCGTCTCTTATCTTCAACAGCTTGAGGCGTACCACACATAATAATTCCCAAATACTTTGATTTTCCTTGTAAAGCATCATTATACATTGTTAGTATCTTTTCATAATTGTACTGCCGGCTGATACTATTCGGAATTTTATAAATATTAACTAATTCATCAATCATGATCATTAAACCTGCATATCCAGCCTGTCTAAAGAATGAAGCAAATAGCTTAAGATACTCATACCAATCATCATCCGAGATTACAATATCTACTCCTAACTCCTTTTTAGCCTGAGTCTTATTTGCATATTCTCCCCTAAACCATTTAACAACTTTGGCTTTAGTTTCTTCATCATCATTAATATAGGCTTGATAATACATTTCGAGCAATTTAGCAAAATCAAAACCATGCACTAATTCAGAAAGATTAGAAATTACAGCATAGATCTTTTTATTAACTGCTTCTTCAAAAGCAGGATCATCCGTATTTAAGTTAGTCTCGGTGGCAACCTGCATTTGAATTGTATTAATCCAGCGATCAAGAATTAAAGTTAAGGCCCCACCTTCTGGTCTAGTCTTAGTAGAAAGATTTTGAATCAACTCACGATAAGTAGCTAATCCTTGTCCCTTTCCACCTTGCAGGCGTCTTTCAGGCGATAAATCTCCATCAACTACGACAAAATTCTTATCCATTACATAATTTCTAATTGTTTGAAGCAAAAAGCTTTTCCCAGACCCATATCGACCAACAATAAATCTAAAAGATGCACCACCATTTTCAATTAATTCTACATCGTGTAACAAGGCTTCAATCTCAGCTTTTCTTCCAACGGTAATATAGGGTAAGCCAATTCTTGGAACTACTCCTCCTTTTAGGGATTTTAATATAGTTTGAGCTATTCTCTTAGGTACTTTTCTTGTCTTATTAATAGCCATCTTTCTAATTTTTTCCTTTCAAAAACATGTCTTCTATATCTTCTTGATAGTCTTCAATTATTGTTGGTACATCATTGAGAAATTCGATTACATTATCGCCGATTTCATCAAAAAGCCTTTCATTTATATTGTCGACCACAACTGCTGTCATTAGATGCTTTCCTTTAAGATATTGATCTGGATTCTCGCCTTTTAAAAGCATCTTAATAGTATGCAATTCTGCTTGACTCAGACCATAATCTTCAAAATCCTCGTCTTTATCTTTTTCATTTATTTCTTCAAGTTGCCTTTTTTCTTCTTTTTCAGCTCGTAGTTCTTCTTCAGTTAATAAACTATCCCTCGTACCAGCGGCATCTTCTCTAATGGTAGACAAATGCGTTAAATTAATTTCAATCTTTGGTTGTTTTAATTTATATTCTTCAATTTTGTACTTTTTAATTCCATCTTTTATAGCCTGAAGATAATGCTTTTCAATTTTTCTAGGCTTTAAGCTTCGTCCTACATTAAAGTTCTTCCTAACTTCACGATCAACTTCATGCAATAAATTTCCAATGATACTTTTTTGACCAGCTAGTCCCCAATAAGATTCACAATACCACGAATCTTTTTCTTTATCATAAAAATACTTTCTAAGTTGATCAATTTCAAAATTAACTGTTTTAGGCATCAGTTTATGATTGAACACTGCAGCGGAAAATAACTGAACCGTCATTTGATTTTTATAAGTAATATAATTGGTCAAAAAATCAAAACCATCTTGGCGTAAATCTAATATTTGCTGCCAAACTAAAACTAATAAATGTTCAAATTTTTCTGGATTCTTTTTATACAAAGGACAATTTTCAATTTTATAATTAGATAAATTTATTAAGCTTTCTGCAACTTCATGCTCAGAAAATTGTTTTGGGTACAACAAATGCTCATATTTTTTATCCTTTTCTTGTTCTTTCTGAAAAAATTCATCTCTTTTTTCACTAATATTATAAAAAATAATATAGTCACGAATCCATCTATCAAGATATGCTGCCATTTCTGGGGAAAAGCTTTGAGCATAATTTTTATCAAAATCTATTAACTTATCTAACCCTTCTTGAGGATTCTCTACGCCTATTCCATTTAATAACTCATATAAATAAATATAAGCATATGAATTCGATACCTTTTCATAAATACTATTCCTAATCTTGGCACGCCAAGTAAAATAAGTCCTTGCTTGTCCAACCGTTAAGTCATGATAAGCCGGATAATAACGCAAAAATGACTGCCTTTTTTGATAATTGTCTTCATAAGTAGCCATTAATTTGCCTTGTAAATAAAAATTTTGTTCTCTGCGAACTGAACCTGCCAAATCATAACGATATGCCTTAATCATTTTCTGAATTTGCTCAGGAACAGATTCCGTATTTTCAAAATTTAATTCTATTTTTTCTTTGGTAGAATTATTTTGTTTAGAATTATTAGTTTTTTCCCAACTATCAAAGTTTATTTTTTGTTCGTGATAAACATTTTGCTGATTCAATTTATCCGTACTCGCATCAGGTATATAAATTAATTTTTCAGGATTAGGAGCCTTATTTGACATGAGCACTACTTTAAAGGCATATTCTAAAGCTTGTTTTATTTTTTGCTCGCTTAAAAGCAAACTAACTTCTACCCATTTATTATCCTTTATCAAAGAAGCAGCTGAGAACCCAGGTAAATCTTTAATAGTCGTTGCAAAATTGCCACAATTAATATTTAATTTTTTATTTTTAGGATCTAAATCTAAAAGAGCAAACCAATTTTTAGTAATCGGTGAACTAAAAGCAACTAAATTAGAATTATCATTAAGCTCACTAACACTATTCTTTCCAAAGTGTCTAATAGCATAGCTCAAGAGTTCATCAATATTCATGGCTTCAGCTCCTTTCGAACGTATATTCTACTATATTTTACTTGGTTGATCCATAAACTTGCAGTAAAAAAGGCACCGAAATTATTCAATTTCAGTGCCTTGAAAATGATTATTTTACTTGATTAATGACATTAATTGCATTCAGGCTACGTGGATAGCCAATAAATGGGACATTAGCTAAAACTATTTTGGTTAAAAATTGTTGATCATTTCCTAATCCCACATTCGCCTTAGCATGAGCTAATAATTGTGGTTCACAACCGCCTTGGGCAGCTAAGTAACAAAATGTAATCATTTCGCGCTCTTTGTCACTAAGACCTTTTCTCGTATAATAATCACCAAAACAATTATCCACCAACCATTTATTAATAGTCCCTTTTTTAGCAAAATCCTTCATTTGAGGACCAAACAATCTCATTTGAGTTTTCTCGCCTTTTTCAAGTCTGTTTTCCATAGTTGTTGTAGCTTGTTTTGGCAAAGGTAACTTTTCTCCACGATCAAGTAAAATAGTATTAGTTACTTTAAAAAATGGCATTACGCGTCCTAATCCTAAATAATCAACTGCTTGATAAACAATTTCTTTTACTTCAACTGGACTTACACCATTATCTAAAGCTACAGGTAACATCAAGCGATATTCTTCTAAGCCCTGCATCCCTAATAAATAAGCTAAATTAGAAATTAATTTTGTCTTATTTGGTAAATCTACATCATCTTGAACTTCTTCGAAAGTAAAATGACTAATTCGCTCCCATGCTTCTGGATCATTTTCTTTTAAAACTTTTTCATGAATATTTTTTACATCTTCTCTAAACATTAGTTCACGCCTCTTTCTTATGTTTTATATTATAAAGAGAGCCAGATGGATTGAAAATTACTTTCTTTCTATGTAGAAATATGCCATCAAAGTATAGAATAAATTAATTACGTCTGTATTTATGTTGATATTAGTTATTTTAAACCTATACGTTTATTTTATAAAATAACATATTATTTTTGAAGTAATGACAGTTAGCTTTTATATTAAAGATGATTAAGTTAACAAATTGATTTGAGGGGGTATATGTAATGACTGATTATGCAAAAAGAGAACTTAAAAGCATTAGACAGAATTGCTAAGAAAATTTCAGATGCAGAAAGTCATTTAACAAAGATTGAAGATAGTATTGATGATAAGAAACATCGCACCGCTCAACACGAAACAATTAAAGATATTAAATCAATTCTTAAGCACGCAAGAAAAGTCGATAAAGACGAAGATAAGATCGAACAATTCAAAGGCGAAGGTCCTAAAGATTCAACAGAAAATCACTACGTCTACGAACAAGAAGAAGAACCTGTTATCAACGACTTAAAGAAAGATTTTAATGAATTAAATAATAAGCTTTCTAAATTAAACGACTTTAACGGCGGAGATATTGATGCTTTTAGAACTGAACACCACTATCTTGAAAAAAGCTGGAAAATTGAACTGATTAATTTATAAAAGGTAATCTAGTAATTAATTTACATACACATCAAAAAAGGAGAAGCAAAATTGCTTCTCCTTTTTATATGCGAATTCATATTGATATTTAAATGAGATATTGGAATAGAGATAAACTAGGCTTCAATACCCTTTCCCTTATAAGTTTCTTTCATTAAGTCTTTAATTTCACTAATTAATAAAGCGGAAGGATTAGTTACGACATTTTGATCTCCATAAGCTTCAACAGCCATAGCGTCAACTTTGTTATTGAAATCAGCCTCATCAACTCCGTTAGCCTTAAGACTAAGTTTCATTCCTACACCGTGCCCTAATTCAACAACTTTCTTAATTAAAGCATCCACTAATTCTTGATCCGTATTACCTTTTAAGCCTAAGCTACGAGCAATTGCAGCATAATCCTTATCAGCTCTGAAAGTTGAATAGTGAGGACGCATAGCAAGTTTTCTTGGTTTCTTAGAATTAAATCTAATTACATATGGCATAGCAATTGCATCACTCAAGCCACTTGGAATACCAAATTCAGATGATTCAGTATGAGCAATTGCATGTCCTACTCCTAAGAAAGCATTAGCATATGCCATTCCAGCTAGAGTAGCCGCATTATGCATTCTACTTCTTGCATTTTGATCGCCGTTATATGATTTTTCTAAGTTTTCAAAAATCAACTTAATAGCTTCCATTGACCAGCCACGAGTAAAATCGGTAGCCATTGTAGAAACGTAACTTTCTACTGCGTGAGCTAATGCTTCAAAGCCAGAACGTGCAATCAATTCTTTAGGCATTGTTTCTACAAATTGATCATCAACAATGGCAACATCAGGATTTAAAGAATAATCACAAAGAGTATGTTTAATGCCAGTTACAGTATCTTTAATGATGGAAAATGGTGATACTTCTGAGCCAGTGCCTGAAGTTGTTGGGATACATACTAATTGAATGGCGTTATATTTTGGAAACCTTACCGTTCTTTTTCTAATGTCTAAAAACTTTGAATAGGCATCTTCAAAACTCATATCTGGATTTTCATAGAATAAACGCATTGCTTTAGCAGCATCCATTACAGAACCACCACCAACAGCAATAACTACATCTGGTTTAAAGATATTCATTCTGTGAACACCATCAGCAATTATAGTGGTATCTGGATCTTTAGTTACTGCTTGAAAGACTTCATAGCTCTTCTTTCCACGACGTTGACTAATGATATCAGTAATTTCATTAATGTACTTACTTGCTACGCCTTCATCAGTCACAATGAAAAATCTTTCAACATCTGGCATATGTTTTAAGTAATTTGCAGCATTATGTTCAAAATACGTCTTCTTTGGTACTTTAATCCACTGCATATTATCGCGACGCTTTGCAACCGTCTTAATATTAAGCAAGTCTCTAGCACCAATATTATGTGAGAAAGTATTTGCTCCGTATGAACCAGTTCCCAAAGTAAGAGAAGGAAGCATATTGTTGTATAAATCACCAACCCCACCAACTGAAGCAGGAGAGTTTACTAAGATACGACATGCATCCATTTTCATTGAAAAGTCATCAATAACCTTTTCATCTTGTGAGTGAACGCCAGCAGTATGTCCACGCCCACCATAGTTTAGAAGATCAGTACAAATCTTATAGGCATCTTCATGATCTTTAGCCTTGTACATAGTAAATACTGGAGAAAGTTTTTCAGCAGATAAAGGATACTTTTTACCTACACCCTTATATTCAGCAATGATTACTTTGGTATCTTCTGGAACATCTACGCCACATAACTTAGCAATTTGATAAGCTGAACGTCCTGCAACTGGACCAGCAACTGTTCCTCTTCTAGGATCGATAAACTTTTCTTCAAATTTTTTAATTTCATCTGGTTTCAAGAAATAGCAGTTCCAAGACCTAAATTCATCTTTTACTTTGTTGTAAATTTCTTCATCAACTACTACAGAGTTTTCAGATGAACAAATCATTCCATTATCAAAAGTCTTAGACAAGACAATGTCATAAACAGATTCTGGAATATTAGCAGTCTTTTCAATATAAGATGGACCATTACCAGGACCAACACCAATAGCGGGCTTACCAGATGAATAAGCTGCCTTAACCATTCCGGGACCACCAGTAGCCAAGATAGTTTGAACATTTGGATGATTCATTAAAGCACTAGTGGCTTCAAGACTTGGATATTCAATCCATTGAATGGCGTCTTTAGGTGCACCCGCCTTAATTGCAGCCTCACGAATAATTTCACCAGTTTTTACACAACTCTTCTGTGCTTGTGGGTGGAAGCCAAAAATAATAGCATTTCTAGTCTTCAAAGCAAGCATTGCCTTAAAAATTACAGTTGAAGTTGGGTTAGTAACTGGAGTTACTCCAGCAATTACACCCTTAGGTTCAGCAATTTTGACTAATTGCTTTTCCTTATCTTCTTCAATAACACCTACAGTTTTCTCGTGGCGAAGACTGTTCCAAATATTTTCACTAGCGAACATGTTCTTGATCGTTTTGTCTTCTACTACACCACGACCAGTTTCCTCAACTGCCATTTTTGCAAGAAGGTAACTATTTTGCTCTCCAGCACTTGCAATAGCCTCACATATTTTGTCAACTTGTTCTTGATCGAAATCGGCCATCTCATCTAAAGCAACGTGAGCTTTTTCAACATAACCATCAATCATTTTATTTACATCAATTGTTTCTTCTTCTTTTGTAGCCTTTTTATCTTGCACCATCTAAATTGGGCCTCCTACTCGGAAATCTAGGCATATTTTCATGAACAATGACAGTATAGCGCCTATCTTAGACATTTGTAAATGACTTTGTGCACTCTTTTACAAATTCACAATATGATAAAAAGTAAGAAATAGCTGTTTTAAGTAATGATATCGTTTACATTTTTGATAATATTGAAAAATATTTCACAATATAACTTTGATTTACAATCTTATAAAAAATATTAAAACCTATACGTTTTAACTATTGTCATAGATTTTTATGTTAAAATTTTAATAAACTATGAAAGGAGTTTTACATCTTAATGTCAAAAAACAACTCAGAAACATCTGAGATTAAAACTATGAAGCGTAGTTTAACAAATACCCATATCCAACTAATTGCATTAGGGGGAACAATTGGAACTGGGCTTTTTCTAGGAGTCGGAAACAGTATTGAACTAGCCGGGCCAGCAGTAATTTTTATTTATTGCCTAGTTGGTTTCTTCCTTTTTCTTTTAATGAGAGCACTAGGAGAATTGATACTTTCTGATATTAAGAAAAATACCTATATCGATTTTATTACAGAATACCTAGGAAAAAGTATTGGTACAACAACTGGATATTTATATTGGTTTAGTTGGCTGACGTTAGCTATGGCAGAAATTACCGCTTTAGGTATTTACTTTCAATATTGGTGGCCAAATTTGCAAAGCTGGATTCCAGGATTGATTACTTTATTGTTTTTACTATCTATTAACCTAATTTCAGCTCGAGTATTCGGTAACTTAGAATTTAGCTTTGCAATTATTAAAATCGTAACAATTATTGCGTTTGTTATTCTAATTTTTTATTTATTAATCACAAACTCTGCAACAAAATACGGACACGTAAGCTGGCAGAATATGGTTATTGATGGCGGAATTTTCGCTAAAGGTCCCAAAGGTTTTTTATTAGGTTTCCAAATGGTTATCTTCAGTTTTATCGGAGTTGAGTTAATTGGATTAACAGCTGCAGAAGCCAAAGAGCCTAAAAAAACAATTACTCGAGCAGTTGATCAATTACCAATTAGAATCATTTTATTCTACGTCTTAGCAATTTTAAGTATCTTATTAGCTATCCCTTGGGATAAGGTGTCCACGTCTAGTTCACCTTTTGTTCAAGCATTAGGTGCTACTGGTATCAAAAATGCTGGCTCAATAATTAACTTTGTTGTAATAAGTGCAGCTATTTCATCAACCAATAGTTTTATCTATAGTGCAGGGCGGTTATTATTTTCAATAAATTACAAGGGTAAAACTAAATTAAGTAAGCATTTAGGAAAACTAGATCGGCGACAATTACCTAAAAATGCATTAATATTTTCAACAATTTTAATCGCTTTAGCACCACTTTTGAATTTCTTTTTAAAAGATGCCTTTACTTTCATTTCTGCTACAGCGACCAGCATGTTTTTAGTAATTTGGTCAATCATGATCATTACCCATATGACTTATCGAAAGAAGACACCAGAAAATGAATTACCAACATTCAAAATGCCCTTATATCCTCTATCTGATGTGGCAGTATTAACTTTCTTTCTTGCTATGATTATCATTCTTTTAATTTTTCCAAATTATCGTATTCCAATGATTAGTGCAGGCATAATTTTCGCAGTACTTGTATGTATAACTCACTTTATACAGAAAAAAATGAATTAATTCTTTAGGCTCTATAATAAATCCTGTTGATGGATATCTATGATATTCTATCGACAGGATTTTTTATTGCATAAAGAAAGAGGCCATAAGCCTCATTGCATTAAATCTTCTGATTCCACTCTAAAGAATAAAGGTGATTGCTTATGTCCTCTAACAATGATTGTATTAAATTTCATCTCAATATTGAAGACCCTAATATTGTTTTTTCTGATTATTTTAAAAAATATATTAACGGCAAATATCATAGCGTTTATCAAGCCGAGCTTATTCAGCCTTCTTGTCCTTTTTGCCATTCAACTAATCTTAAACATAATGGACACTATACTTCTAACGTGCGCTTTATTACTGCTGATGCTAGCCATCCAGCTATTATCAGACTTAATAAACAGCGTGTTTTATGCAATGACTGCCCTAAAAGATCTATGGCTCAGTCTAGCCTTGTTAATAAATATTGCCACATTTCTAACGCTTCTAAACGTAAGGTCTTAGCTGCTCTTACAGAAAATCGCTCTATGACTAGTATTGCTCGAGAACATAACTTATCAGTTAATACGGTTCAAAGAGTCTTGGAATCTTGTTCTTCTAAGTTCTACGATCATTTTGAACGTCTTCCTGAACACTTAGCTTTTGATGAATTTAAAGGCGTTGGCAAGAAACTTTACTTTATTTGCTTAGATGGTGATTCTCACCAAGTAGTCCAAATTCTTAGAACGCGTTTTAAGCCTGAAATCTTGCGTTACTTCTACAAATTTACTCCTAAAGCTCAGGCTATGGTTAAGACAGTAACCATGGATCTCAACTGCTATTATCCAATCGTGGCTAGAGAGCTATTTCCCAATGCCCAGATTGTCATTGATCGTTTCCACATGGTTCAGATGCTCACCAGATCTTTTAACAGCTTGCGTGTTCAGACTATGAAACAATTTAAGAAACAAAGCCGTGAATACAATCTCTTAAAATCTACCTGGAAGCTCTATCTCATGAAATATGACAAGCTCAATAAAAAGACGCCTTACTATGACTGGCATTTTAAAGACTATTTGACTCAAGAGCATGTTGTTTTAGACGGCTTGGACTGCAGTAAAGAGCTTGAAAACACATATTGGGTTATGCAAGCCTTTATGGCTGCTATTCAAAACAAAGATGAAAAAAGATTATTCACTTACTTCATTCAAAACAAGCTATCGGGAAACAAATGCATCAGACATTATTAACTTTTAAACATAATTATACTGGTGTACTAAATGGCATCTCTTCCAGCTATTCTAATGGCTGTCTTGAAGGTGTCAATCGTAAGATTAAGCAAATTGAACGTACTGTATATAGCTATAGCAGTTTTAGCCATCTATTAATCAGAATCAGACTAGAAGAAAATATCATAAAAGAAAAGGAATCAAACAACTATTCTTTAGTTGCTTAATTCCTTAATCTAATAAAAAATTGGCCATCAACAGGATTTGCAAAACAGCCAATAATACATTTAGTATTCATTGCTATTATTAGATTAAATAATATATCATTTTAAAATTCCAATTAGATAAAAAATTTAGTGTTTTAAAATGGCGGCCAAAACTGTAGCCACAAATCCTAAAAATATAGCAGTACGTGGTATTCCTCCAGTTTGAGTATTATCCTTTTCTAGCCACTCTAAAACTACTGAGGCAATTAATATTACTATTAAAGATAGAGTAAATAAAATTAACCATAAAAAAATTTCCATTAATAACGTAAATGTCGTTGCAGCACTCCACTTAATAACACGACATATTGCGAGGAGGAGGACTACTAGAGTAAGTCCCCATGTGTAGCATTGAAAAATATTTTTATCTTTCTCTTTCTTCAGTTCTTCTGTATCGTTTTTGCTTAAGGTTTTTAGGGAATCTATTTTTCCATTTAATTTTTCGCTCATTACATTCTTTTGAGTCAGCACTACTACCAACAAAACAGCAATTACAAAAACACAAAGAAATGAACAAAAATTTTCCGCTGAAGGGGTCATAAAAATTTTTAATTTCAAAAAATCACGAATATTTTTTTGATTATTCTGGAAATTTACTGCATACCACAATGTTACAAAAACCAATTCAACTATACTTAATACAAAAGCAAAAAATAATCTTTTCCACACATATATATGGCTTTTAAAAAGATTATATATTTTTTCAACCAAAGATCTTTTTTTCTTATATTCTTTTTCCACTTTCTCCTATTATTCTCCTTATTCAAAATAAATAATATAATTAGAAAGGTATAGTTTCATTGCAGATTACTACTATAGTTCATACATATAAAGTCTTGAAAATGCGAACATTTAATTAAAATAATAACTCTATCCCTTAATCCTTTCCTTAATCAATCTCTTAGCTTCATCAAGTATCTTGGCACGTAAGATAAATAAAAGTCCAACGTAGATAACAATTCCAACTAGAACCTCTACACCCATCATCAACCAAGAACTTCTCAAATGAGTATTCATCCAAAAAACAGGTATAAACATTGCTAAACCGGCAATAAAGTATTTCCACGAATCAGCAAATAATTCCTTAAAATTAAGCATATGGCGAACTGCCCACATTTGATATAGTGTAACTGAAATTTCCGAGAAAACAGTTGACCACATCGCGCCTGTCAATCCCCATATTCTAATTAATGGTATGTTCAAAATTAAATTTACAATTGCACCCAAAGTAACCGAAATTGTAAATTGTTTTTGATGATGTGTTGGCAGTAAATACTGAACCCCTAACACATTACTCCAAGCAATAATCAAAATGATAATTGATTCAATCATCATTGCTGGTCCAACAGGAAAATAACCGGGCCCGTAATAATTCGGAGCTAATGTAAGAGAAATTCCTGCTAATCCAAACATCATGGGATAAGAAACTGCGGAAACAAAGTCAAAAGACTTGTATAGCATTTGGTTAACCTTATGCATATCTCCATGAGAAACCGCATTTGCAACATGAGGTAACATAACAGTGCCGGTTGCCGTCACCAAGGCTAAAATTAGTTTAACTAGGCTATCAGAAAACTGATAATATCCAGAAGCTTTCTCACTAACCATTAAGCCAAGCATAGTTTTATTAAGTTGAACATAAACCTGTGTTGCAATTTGTGGAATGAATAATTCCGCCATCGGTAAAAAGTGTTGCCATGGGTTCAAAAATTTTAGTGAAACTTTATTAAGATCACGTCTTATATTTGGCCATAACGTTAAATTACCAATTAATGTTGATAAAGCAAGTACAATAATGTACAGAGTTACGTCATTAGGTCCTTTTATAAATACAAAAATAGCAATCATTGATAAAATTTTTACCAATGAATTTTTTAATACCGTAACTTTAAAGTCTTCTATGCCCTCATAAAACCATGAAATATCAAAAGCAATTGCAATTAAATTAAGCGATTGGGCCCACATATACTCTGATTGGCGAGTATAAAAGATCATAAAAATCTCAAATGCTACGAAAGCATAAAGAGTCATAATTGTTTTAACTATTTGGATTTCCCAAAAGGTTTTCGACATTTGATCTTTATTTTCTCTAACATAAGCAATTTGTCTATTTCCATAATATCCAATTCCCATATTTGCAAATAAAATAAAATATTGAATTATGGAGTTAGTAAAGGAATTTGCACCTACACCTTCTGGTCGCAGAACACGACTAACATAGGCTGATGTAATTAACGGTACAATTATTGCTAATACTTGATATCCAACATTGTAAAGGTAATTTTTAATGACCTTCATAAAAATTATTCACCAAATTCATTTTTTACAGACTCTAAAGCAGCTGCAATTACTTGATCCATATTATAATACTTGTATTGACCTAAACGACCGCCAAAAATAACTTTATCGTTTTCTTTTTCAGATAAATCTCTGTATTGTTTATACAAAGTGTTATTTCTTTCGTTGTTAACTGGATAGTATGGTTCATCTCCACGTTTCCAATCAGCAGGATATTCACGAGTTATAATAGTCTTATCTTTATCACCCTTACCAAATTCAAAATGTTTATGTTCAATTACCCGTGTATATGGAGTCTCTGCATCAGTATAGTTAATTACTGCATTACCTTGATAATTATCTACATCTTTTTCTTCAGTTTCAAAACGAAGAGAACGATATTCCAGTTCGCCTAACTTATAATCAAAGAACTTATCAATCATGCCTGTATAGACAATTTTGTCAAAATTCTTTAAATATTCATCCTTTTTATCAAAGAAATCAGTCTTTAACTTAACTTCAATGTTCTCATTATCAAGCATTTTTTCTACTATTTGGGTGTAACCACCTTTAGGAATTCCTTGATAATCATCATTAAAGTAATTATTATCATAAGTTAAACGAACTGGAAGTCTTTTAATAATAAATGCTGGCAATTCTGTAGCTTTTCTACCCCATTGCTTTTCTGTATATCCCTTAATTAGTTTTTCGTAAATATCACGACCAATTAAGGAAATTGCTTGTTCTTCAAGATTTTGTGGTTCTTTACCAGCCATTTCTTGACGTTGCTCATTAATTTTATCCATAGCTTCTTGTGGAGTTCTTACTCCCCACATTTCACTAAAAGTATTCATATTAAATGGCAAATTGTACATTTTGCCATAATAATTTGCTACAGGACTGTTAGTATAGCGATTAAATTCAGCAAATTGTTGTACATAATCCCATACTTCTTTATTTGATGTATGAAAAATATGTGCTCCGTATTGATGAACTTGAATGCCATCAACCTCTTTAGTATAAATATTGCCTGCTAAATGATCTCTTTGTTCAATTATGGTAACTTTATTACCACGTTTTGCTGCTTCATGAGCAAATATTGATCCAAATAAGCCTGCTCCAACTATAAGATACTTTTTTTGAGACATATTAGTTCTCCTTTAACACTAATTATAATTATAATTTTGATTTTATTTTATCCAAACCTTTTTTTAGAATAGATCTTCCGTCAAACAATTCTACTGGCAAAGTTTTTATCTTTAAATTATTGTGATGCACCCATACATTTAATAATCTTTCAGAAACAAAGCCATACATACGTTGATTATAAGCATCCATAGTACTCAAGTCAGTTATATTTTCTAATTCAAACAATATAGAGAAAAGCCATTCACAATATTCATCATATAAATTTTTATTACAAATTAGCATATTATAAAAATATCCTTTTTTTTGATCTTCTAACCATTTCCAGTCTTCAAGATATTCAGGAAATTCATTTACTATAATAGATTCACACTTTTTCCAAACTTCTTCACTATGATACTTTTTAAATTGTTCCTTCATAGTAAGACCATCTAAATTAGAGTCCTTAGGTAAGATAATATCGTAATATTTCAAATAATTACTTACATCTTTTTCACTTAAAAATTTCCTTGGAAATAATTTTTTCAAAAAATATCTTCTATAATGTTCAATACCAATAATTGAGGCATTACTATTTTTCCACAACCAATACATTCCAGTTAATTCGCAAAAACTAGAATTTTTCTTAGAAATATTATCACCACTATTATCCCTTAAATAGCTTTTTTCTCCCTTATTTCCATTATCTACTCCTACTAATAAATTTTTATAAAAATCATCTACTACAATTGGAGTAAACTTTTTGTGTGTTATAACATAGATTGCCATTTTTTCTCCTTATAAAAACATTTTTAAAACAACATCGGATTAAATATAAATGGAACAGTTTCATTATAGTTATTTAATACAAACATGTAATACCAATAACTTAGACACCCTACTATAAATACAATTTGTAATATACTTCGACTTCTACTTGGCCAGACTTCTATCTCATTTGGAATAGCATAAATATAGAAAATCGAAAGATAATATGAAATTCTTAAAATTATACTTGAACCACCAGACATCTGCGAAAAAAGTATATCAATTACAGTTAAAACAAAATAAAAATATTTTAAATTATCATTCTCCATTTTATTCCAAGAGAAAATCAACAAAAATAAGAAAGGTAGTCTGATAAGTGTTTGACTAAATGAAAACGAACCAAATCCTTTTGAATAAAGTAATCCGAAATTAGATAAATTTAACAGATGAAGTATAGGATTCAAAATTGAAGAAGATCCAATTAAAATTATAGCTACTAATAAAACAATAAATCCTGAAATTAGTTGTCTCCATTTTATACAAAGAGTTTTTTCTCCAAATTTAACTTTTCTTATTTGAGCGTCTCTTATAAGAACTAAATATAATATAAAAATAATTAAACCGATTATTGCCGTTCTATGAAATAATGTTGCAATAAAAATACTAATTAAAAATTGCAACCATTTATTTTCTAGAAGAAAAGGAAAAGCACAGAATATAATTGCCATTGCAATGCTTTGACGGACCAAATTCAAAGAAATATTAAAAAAGAGCATATAGTATAAAAACATACTAAATGGCAAGGAAATATTAATATATTTTTTGAATTTTACCAAACCAATAACAGTTAACCCAATTATTAAAAACTGAGTAATAAATAAATTCAGAAAAAGAGATTTATTGATTCTAGAAATAAGAAACACAAAAGTAGAATATCCTTTTTCTATTCTCGAAAATGCATCTCCACTCAACAGAACTATATTTCCATTAATATATTCGGTAAAACGGGACATTCCACTAGCATAAATTTGAATCGGCTCAACATAATTTCTAACATCTGTTCCAATTACATCTGCACGACACCCAGCAAGAAACGCTGGAAGAAAAATACCTATAAATAAAAAAATATATTTTACTTTACCATTAAATTTTTCAAATACAAATAATGACAAACAAGAAAATACAAAAGTAATTAAATATATATACATTATTACAACATCCTAAGTACTACATCCCCATTTTCAGTTTCCCCAAACGACTTTTTTTTGCATCTTTAATTCCTCTATAGATAAAAAAGATTCTTTTCTTTTTTTCAGGACAAAAGATACTGTTAAATACCGTTTGTTTAAAGAGATTCATCACCCATCTTTTTTTCTTTTGCTTATACACTGGTTTATTAACGAGGTACAAAGTATTTCTAAAAACATAATAAAGTCTAAAAGGAGCAATAATTTGTTTTCCTAATACCTTCTGTTCTGATCCTATCTGGTGTTTAAAAATCACTCTTTCATCCTCATACAACGTAAAGCCTTTACTATTAGCTCTCCAACACCACTCATAATCAACCATATCTATAAACAAGTCACTATTCATTAAGCCGATTTCTTTAATAGATTCCATTGGAACCAACATTCCAGAACTTATTAATTCTTCTCTTGGAATGATATTAGATCCTACAGTTTTAGAACTAGCCGCTAAACTTCCAACCAAACTTTTCTTTTGTAATTTTTTTAAATCTTGTAGTAATAATTCTAAATTTTTCAATGTTATAAAACTATCCTGATCAAGAAAAAATATATATTTTGATTGATTACCTTTTTCAATCTGTTCTATTGCCAAGTTCTGAGCCTTTCCAATACCAAAATTACGTTTATTATTTAAAATGCTCACAGACTGATTTCTTTTGATATTTTTGGCTACTACATCTAAATCATTTGACCCATTATCTGATATATAAATATTATATTTTTTTCCAAGCTCTTTTATATTTTTTTCTATTATTTTCCAGTCAGGCTGATAAGTAACAATTATTATAGCTATTTCAGAATTACTCAACATTTTTTTTCTCCGTAGTTATGTTCATAATCGTCTTTAAAAGTCTTTCCCCATTGTCATTGATACTTAGTCTCGTTCCATCTGCCTTAATTTCATGGTTAATAATTTTTTTCATAAGTTCACTTAAGCTATCAGCATCATTATACTTAAAAAAATAAGCATTATTATAATTTTTTAATAATTCTCTAGCAAAAATAGTATCAGCAGCTAAAATAATATCACCACTTACAGCAGCTTCTATTAGCGGTAATCCAAAACTTTCAATATAGGAAGGAAAAATTAAGACATCAGATTCATATTTTTTCATAATATATTTCCGAGACTGATGCTCGATATAGTTAATATTCTTTGATTTTATATTTAATTGATCAGCAGCTAAAGTAAAGTCAATTTTAAAATCGTCTATTCCGTTTTTATTTAAAATAGAAATTGCTTTTCCAATAATATCATGATTCTTATAAAGAAAACCACTAGCCGGATAAAAGAAATGCTTACCATTTCCATGATAAGCTTTCTTTTCATTACCTATGTTAACTTCAGGATGCCGAACAATAATATTTTCTTTTTTTATATTGCACTGCTTTGCAGCAGCCTCTTTCATCCAATCGGTTTGGACGATGATTGTTGGTTTAATATCGTGTAGGCTTTTTTTTATAAAATGACCTATTATTTTTTGATAGATCGCCAATTTTGCTTCTCTTTTCTTAAAAAAGAAAAAATTTTTTTCATTTTGAAAGGGAATTGGTTGATGAAGATACACAATCTGTTTTGATGCCTTTACTCCATAGGTTATGATATTTTGTAATGATATATATACATCAGGATTTAATCTATTGATATAATTCCTTCCGTTAAATAATTCGAAGAGTAGTTTTTTTATTTTTCCTTTTTTTAAATCTTCTCTAACAATTATTTTTACATTATCGGATTCAGGAAAAAACTTGCCAGCTAATATAAAAAACCACTCATTCTCATGATCATTTTTTAGAACATCCAAATAGAAATCTTCTAATATAGAATATACTCCACCACCATTTGGCACTGCAGCAACATCATTTACAATATATCTCATCTTTTAATTACAACTTCTTTCACTTTAATATTCTATATATTGTATTGTTTAAATAAATACAACGTCTTTAAAAGAAAAGTTTCCTTGTCGTTCTGCCTATATAAACGCATTTTGTTTGTATACTTTATTCTATCCTTTAGCTTCTTCTGACTTTCAAAAAAATTTTCTAACTCTTTTCTCTGTTCAACAGTTAATGCCGTTTTGTAACATTCATAAAAATAGTTTAACTGCATTGCAATTTTTTTAGACTCTTTTTTATTTAATCTCTTCAAATGAGAAATAATACGATTAAATCTACTTGTACCATAACCAAGTTCATTATTCCCATGCATTCTATATAAGGTATGAGGATTATTATCAAAAACAATTTTTCCCATCACTGCAGCAACATTTGTAATCCACAAATCTTGAGAATATATTTTTGAATAATTAACAGGCTGATCTACTAATAGGGTCGCCAATTTTTGGTTTAAAACTTGGTTGTGTCCTGGAATTATATTTTGAATTGCACTATTAAAAAAAGTTATGTCTTTTTTCTGAGTTTGTGTCTTAAAACCTGTAGGCTTTAAATCTTCATCTACAATTATTGATGTACATCCATATAGGAGTGGAATGTCTCTTTTTTCATGATCTAATCGTCCAATTGCACTTTCTAATTTATTCTTCTGCCAATAATCGTCCTGATCACTAAAAGCGTAAAATTCAAATTCATATTTTTTTACAGCAAATTCTAATAATGTAAAAAAGCTCCTAATTAACCCAATATTTTTACCATTAATTAGCATAATATTAGAATACTTTTTAGCTAAATTTTGAAGAATATTTAATGTATTATCAGTTGACCCATCGTTTCTAATAATTAAAGTTATATCATCACTAATAGTCTGCTTTTCAATAGATTCCACTTGCTTCGCAATATATTTTTCCCCATTATACGCAGACAATAACACTGCAACCTTCTCTTTATTATTTACACACATTAAAAAGCACCGTCCTGTTTCAATATACTAATAATACATTTAAAAAATATAACTGTATCAAACCATAATGATGCTTTTTCTACATATTCCAGCTCAATATCACAGCGTTCTGGATAACCAATATTGCTACGCCCACTAGCTTGCCATAATCCTAAGGCACCAGGTTTTACTGATAAAAACATCTTTCTATAAATACCGCGATATTCTATCAATTCCTTTTCTATAATTGGTCTAGGTCCAACCAAACTCATTTGTCCCATAAAAATATTAAAAAACTGAGGAATTTCGTCTAATGAAGTCTTTCTTAAAAAGCTTCCGATTTTAGTGATTCTTGGGTCTTCTCCCTCCGGAAGTTTAAAATCATTTTCAATATACTTTTGATAAAGATCTGGATTAGTTTTAAGAACTTTATCAGCGTTATATACCATCGATCTAAACTTCCACATTTTAAAAGCTTTGCCATCTTTTCCTATTCTAGTTTGACCATAAAATGGATTATGTTTATCCTGACAATATATTAAAAACGAAATTATTAAACCCGGAATAAATAAGACAATAATTGCACAAGAACTAATTATAATATCAAAAAATCTTTTAAAAAAGTGATAGAAAATACGACTTTTTCTACCACTTTTTACTTCTCTAGAAGTTTCTTCTCTTTCCATCCGTATTCTATCCCCTCAATAAATTTAAAATAACGTTGATTGTAAAATCAAATTGAACACTTTAGAAAAATAAAAAGTCCATTCGGA
>ERZ836939.1949-NODE-1949-length-21771-cov-4.515657_pt1 | contig 21771 bp, 22 predicted proteins | sample MGYA00519912_ERZ836939 | MGnify/ENA primary metagenome ERZ836939 (study PRJEB31850, sample SAMEA3708810) | human gut metagenome | biome: human gut; feature: human-associated habitat; material: faeces | place: China | collected 2014 ...
CGATTTCCTCGGTTTTTGATTAGAGGTGTATCTGTGACTCCTGATTGCGGTTGCCGGTATAGAATTATGCGCAGATCTTCCCTTCCAGATAGCAAGTGTAGATATATTCCCGGGATTGATAGTAGAAGTCCGTATTATAATTGGAAATCACGGCGTCGATCCACGAGGTATAGACCTCCATCAGGCGGTCTATGATGTGCTCAGTATCATCCCCGGAAACATCCTCGATCAGGCGTTCATAAACTTCTCCAATCGTCCAATAATCTGGTACGGTGTACCGGCAGGCCGCTACATTGTCGAAGGTTCCCGCTTGAATATTTAAGTTTGTGATAAAGTCATCCGCCGTCTTTTCAATCGGCTCACAGTGGAGAACGTCTGCATAGCGGTAAATCCGATCGATTGCCTTACGTCCCATAAGCTCCACCAGCTGGGACCGCTTCAGCTTCTGTTTTCGGCCAATAAACTCAATGAGGCTGCAAGTATAGAATAAAGCGCTGTTATTCTTCATCGTGGACCTCACTCCCTTTCACAAAAGATAGCGCGGTCAATGCGCGGGCTGTGTGAAAGCTGATTTGATGAGTCGGCTTTTTGAATTTTGCCAGAGCCCAAAAGGCTTCGCGGCTGATTTTCCCGTCTACAAAGTTCTGGACATAGTTGAAAATCGTATCGTCTGCCATCGGACCTTCGACAATATCATAGTTGTGGGAATGTCCCAGGCGGCAGGAAACAATGAAATCCAGCCATTCCTCCGTCATTTCTGGGAAAATCTTTACGTTAAGATGCTCATTTGGCGTATAGAGATACTCATTTAGGTATCCCGTGCCATTGAAACGCGTAGCCCATCGAATCGCTTGTTCCGGAAAGAGCGTGCAATAAAAGCCAAAGTAAAAATCTTTGTTGTATTTCGCGATCCGGATTTCGGGGGACTCTACGATCATCTTGCTGCCGTGATACACAATCATAGCGATTGCCTCCAAACCTTTTAACGGACAAAGCATTCATTATCATTACTAAGCATAGCCATATTTTTTAGCGAAGTCAATTATGTTTCTTCATTTTACTTTTACATTTTATAGGCTCTGCTTTGCTTTTCGTGGTTCCGTCATGAAATAAAGCAAATTGGTTTGCATTCTTTGAAATTTGTTGGCAGATTCAGCTTTCTACATTTCGGTGCGATATAGATATTCCTCAATCTCCGCCTCCGTAAACCCCGCCTCTATCAGCTGGTCAATCTCCCATGGGGCAATCCCGAAGTATCCCGCAACTGATTTCAGAGCGGCCAGGTGGCTGGATTCAGCACTATGAGCAGAGCTGCCAACGCCCCACCAAGAGGGCGGAGTGTATCGTCCATAGGCGAGACCGCAGAGCAGCTTGCTGCTGTCAAAGGTCGCCCTTTTCTCCTGCCCATTCGCCATAATCTGCAAAATCTCGCCGCACTCCAGAGAAACTTGAATTGGTGGCTCCCAATCAAAGGAGAGCTGCTGCAATGCCTTCTCTAAGATCTGTTTGGTAGAGGCGTAGAGATAAACGCCTGTTTCCGGGTAATGGTACAGGCAGAGCGGGCTGTCTCCCTTGACGAAGTACAGATTGTTTTGGTCATCCAGGACAGTAAAGGAAAAGGAGCCCTCCAGCCGCTCTGCCATATCCCGGAGAGAGTCCATGCTGACCTCGCCGCTCCGGGCCAGGAGCTGAACGGCGATATAGCTGTCTGTCTCAATCTTGGTGTCCGGGAGCTGCTCCTGCGTTCGCAGAAACCTGTCGTTGCGGATCACGCCGTTATGGGCCAGGGCGAAACTCCCTGTTCCGGCGGGGGCCAGAAAGGGGTGGTTATTGTAGTTCTTTTTCTCGCTGCCTTGGGTGGTCAGGCGGGTGTGTCCCATCACTACAGCGGCATCATAGGGAATCTGGAGCGGGAATACGTGGCCGGGAACCGGATGCTTGCGCACCATCAGGTCCCCGTTGTGACAGTATGCAACTCCGGTGGCGTCCTGTCCCCTGGCTTCGCTGGCCGCAGCCAACGCGTGAAGAATGGCATTTTTCTGCTGGCGGGTAAAATATTGAGCCGTGTCAATGAGTCCGAATAAGCAGCACATGGTTAAATCTCCTCCCCGTCCGCAACCGGCTCATTGACATAGAGGCGGCGTTCTTTTAGATACTGCACCAGTTCGGGGGCCTCGCAGCCGGCGGCGAAGGTGGTCCAGGACATCTCCTTTAAAACATCGTCAGACAGAGAAAGGGCCACATCACAGATACGGTCCAGCAGCTGCAACGTAGCGAAAATCGTATTGACCCGCAGTGTTCCCCGAAAGATCCGAAACTCAATGGTATCTGCATTCGTTAGGTTGACACAGGTGTACCGGCTGGCATGGCGGTCATCTTTGGCGTGCTCCAAAATGTCTTTGGGCTGTTCCTGGTAGCCATACCGGGCGGCCCACCGGTCCAGCTGGGCGGGAGTGCGGCGGCTGAATTTCAGCAGCTCCTCCCAGTGCTTTTCAAAGAAGTAAAGAATCCGGGCAATCACTGCATCCTGTTTTTCTGAAGTGTCGCCAAAAGCCGCCCGGCTTACGTGGACATGCAGGCCGCAGGTCCCGGCCTGGTGGCTGAGATAACCCAGGGAAACAGCCTTGCGGCATACCTCAGCCCAGGGCATTTGGGTCAGATGATAGTCCAGAGACATAGGGTGAGTCACAATCTCAAAACCCTCCTCCAGAGAACCGTCATGCTTGCAGTAGGCGTGAGCCCCGTCCCGATTTGCGATTGCCAGCAGGGCCCTCGCGCTACTGGTACACTCCCCGGCCTCGTCGATCTCCAGCTCCACTCCGAAGAAACGAGGGCCAGTGCCATGAAAGACCGGCGTGGGCTTGTAGTTGTATTCATGGATACGGGTGTCCTGGTCTACAATATGGAAACAGCGCTCGCAGTAGGTACACCGCTCTCCTGTGTCCATGGTTCCGTAGTAGGCCTCGCTCTCCCGCACCAGCCGGTGACAGCGGCAGCAGGTGGTATAGTGCTCCTCATAGCAGCTGGGGCATAGGGGAAACTCCTCTGTTCCGGCGTTATCAGTCCGCCAAAACCGTTGGCCGCACTCGCGGCACAGGAGCGTGTGGATATTCAGACAGTTGTGGCAGAGCTGCTGGCCGTCAAACTCTCTCTCCCGATCATCAGGAAATTCAAAGCCGCAGATATCGCATACAAAGCTCATAGCTGGGTGCTCCCTTCTTTCTCTAAAATTGCATTCAGGGTGGGCAGCTTCCCTTGGACAGAAGCAATCACATACTGGTGGAGGTACAGAGACACCTGCTCTGCAATGGCCTTCCGATACCCCGTCAGCAGGGTTTCCGCGTCCTGTTCCAGTTGGAAACAGGCGTCCGTCAGGTCATAGCCGTGGCGGGTGAACAGCTTTGCGATCAGCTTGGCGGCTCCCTCTTCATACTCTGAGGGGTCGTATACCTCATAGCGGATCATTCTGATATAATCTTGAACGGGAGACAGAGAGAACTTTTTCTGTAATTCTTCGTTGAGAGGCTCCACACGCCGAAACACATCCTCGGACGACAGAACAGCGGCGATCCAGTTGACCAGAGCGGCGCTTCCATCCGTCCGGCATGGAAGCAGGGATTCTCGGAGAAAGGTGAGCTGTTCATTGACCTCATGGCGGATACGGGAATAGCAGCTCTCGGAGCTGGCTGGGTCAGAATAGGACCGCAGCTGCTGTGCCGCTTGTACATACAGGAGTTTCAATTTCCCCTCCGCCTCGTCTTTGGCCTGGAAACGGCTGGGCAGGCTTTCGCTGGGGTCACAGGCCAGCCGCTGAAGCCGCCCGTGCTCCAAGCGGATATGTGGGATGGGGTACAGATTCGTGCAGTAGGGCAAATCCAGAAGTTTTTTCTGAAATGCGGCAAGATTTTGATTCATAAATAGACCTCCAAATAAAACAGCGGCGCTCCGGAAATCTACTTTCCCAGAGCGCCGCTGTTGAATTTTGTTTAATCGTTTTCGGCGGAGGGTGCGTCAGGCTCCGCATAGGTGGCCTCCACCATATACATATCGTCACTGATCTCCTGTTTGATGGTCTCATCCTGGGCCAGTCCCCGAAGAAATTCGCTTTTCAGGGGAGCATATTTCAGCACCCGCTTTAGAACGGTTTTCTTTGCCATTTCCTCAAAATTAGTCTGCCAGGGGCCGTTTTGGAAAGACTTGCTGTATCGCTGGGCGTGGGCTCGGATGTCGTCAATGCTGCACACCTCGAAGCCGTAGCCACCGTCCTTGGTGTGGAAGATGGCGTAGACATAGACGGGCTCCCCGCGCTCCCCGCTGGCCGGGATGTGCTTCAGCTCCGGCTTCAATCCGAATGAGTAGGAGAACTGATCCTCCGAATAGACCACATGGGCCTGGATGACACTGATCTCCCCGCTGCGGTAGGCCAGATCCAGCAGGCCCTTATAACCGAGCTGAAATTGGCATTCATAGGCGTTGGCCTTGGAGTTCCAGTAAGGGAGCAGATAGGCCTGTCCCAGAGGCGTGTTGGGCTCCAGGCCCAGCTGGGCGGCGGTCATCATGGCCCCCAGGAAGGACTGAGGCGTCGTCTCCGCCAGCTTTGGGTTGGTAGACAGCGCGGAGAGCACGATCCGGGTGAACCGCTCCGGGGTCATCACACTGGGCAGCGCCTTTTTGATCTCCCCGCTCATTTGCTTGATGTACTGCTGAAGTGCGGGCCGGTTCTCCAGAGCCGGGGCCCGACCAGTTGCTCGCTGAATGGCTTTTTCCGTTGCCATAGAAATTTCCTCCTCTCTGTACGTTATCTTACGGGCAGCAGAGCGGCCATTTTATCCAACAGGATGTGACCGTCCATGATTCTGCCCCAGTTGTTTTCCCGGTAGTTCTCTGTCTTGCGGCGGGGAGCGTTGTGGGAGATCATGTCGCTCATGGCGTTGACGGCTCCCCAGGCGGTGCCCCGGAACTTCAAAATGTCCGGCGCAAAGTAACAGGTCATATATTCCGTTTTCAGCTTCTCCACCCCGCGCTTCTCCCGCTCGCTGCTGTTCTCGTCCACAGGAAAGAGCTCGTCCAGAATTTTGTTCAGCTGCTCTCGGGTCACGGTGGTATTTGCCATACGGTCTGCCCGCTCCGCCAGAGACTGGATATAATTGTGGGCCAGATACAGGCACGCTCTGGCTTCGTGGGCCTTGCGGCGGATGTCTCCGGTGTGCCGGACAGACCAGGAGCGCTTGGCGTTGTCCAGAGCCAGGTTTAAAGTGTTGTTGCAGACCACCCGGATGGGCGTCATACAGACCCGAATGGCTCCGCTGCCGTCGTGGGTGTTGGAGAAGCAGAGATAGGGCTCGGTCTTGTCCCCGGCAATCTCCGTGTCAGGCAGCTTTGCCAGGAGCCAGATTTTCTTGCCGCCGTTCAGACTTCCGGCGGTCTCATAGTGGACTTCGCCGCCGATCAGGGAGTCGGTAAACTCGAAGGCCTCGGCGTTCTGGACGATCTTGTAGCGGTCTGATACTACGCCCAGCACCTTTCCGTCCGAACTGCGCACATTGGCTTTATAGTTGGAGATCTTGGTGCCTCCGCACACCTGGATGTTCCGCTGTTCCACCGTCCAGTCCAATCCGGCCAGCCGGAGCGCGTCGGCGCTGGTTGGGGCCTCCTCCACCTGGGTACCCAGCCCATGCCAGGGTTTCTCCCGAACATACATCATGGTTTCTACGAATGCTGACATAAACAAATTCCTCCTTTTCGTGATGAAAATAAAAGAGGGGCACCGCAGTTTTCCGCCGCGCCCCCTTGTGATTATCCTGCCTGCCGCTGATCCTCCGAAACTTCCCGCACCCGGAAAGGTCTGGAGGAGCTGTCTCGATAAAACTCCTGCAAGTCGATCTCCGGGTGTGCCAAGGAGAATTCCCTGGTCTGGAACAGCCGCCGGGTCTGGGTTTTCCAGGAGACGGCATAATTCCCGCAGCGCCCGGATTCTGCCTCCTGCATGTCGGCCTTGATGGTGTTTTCAATTTGGCTGATCCGCTGGGCCAATTCTTTTTTCTGGTCTTGCAGGGCAACGTACTCCGAGAGCATAGCTTCTCGGCCAAACAAATCCACGCTGTTGTCTCGGCTGCTGGGATAGAGGACTTGCAGGGCCTCTCCAGTGGTCTCCAAGCCGTCCAGCGCCGGAGGAGTATCCTGTTCCACCAGAGCCCAGAACTGCTCCTCTGCGGCCATCAGAGCGTCAATTTCGGCCTGATCCCGTTCCAGGGTAAAGGTGAAGAACCCCCGACCAAAGACCAGCACGGCCAGATACCACCTCTGACAGCCGGTGACGGCCAGGTAATGGACACACTGGACATAATACTGCTCCGGAAATTCCACGTTTCTGAATTGCCGGAGATTAAGGGCGGAGGTGGTTTTGCACTCCAGGCCAGCGTCCTCGCCCAGCACCGTGCGGTCGATGTCCGCGTGGGCGAAGGGGTAGCTGGGATTGTAGAGCAAGGCATTGGAGCGGCGCACCCGTTTCCCGGTGGACTCCTCCCAGCGTTTGGCCACGTACTCCTCCAGGTCCCTTCCCTGGCGCATGGCCTCGTTATCCTCCTGCTCTGGGAGGCGGCCCGTCTTGTCCGCCCAAACGGTGTAAGGAGTGGCGTAGCGGCTCAAACCAACGATTCCGGCGGCGTCGCTCCCGCCGATGGTCTTGCGCCGCTCTGCCAGCCACGCCTGACGGCTCATGGAGCGGGTACTGATACGAGTGAGATTTTTTTCCATGATTCAACACGACCTTTCTTTTTTGATTGAATCAAACGAGATTGCCTGAATGATTCCAGGTACAGAAAAAGCCCCAGGGGGCTTCCCTGGAGCTTCATGATTATAGTATATAGTTGGTAGCAGGTCAGAAATCAGATTAGGACCGGTGAAAGTCCAACCCTTCAAAACGAGCCTGGGCGTTGCCGCGTTCCAGGCGGGTATGGTGCCGCCAATTCTGATTCTTCAGGTGAGCACACTGTTCCTGGTTCGCTCTCTGAATCAGTGCTTGGAGCCGGAAGATTGCTTTTTGTTTGTTAGCGTATTGGCAGCGTTCGTCGGTGCAGACCACAGCCTGTCCGGTGGGGAGGTAGATTGCTCGTACCCCGGATTCCACCTTATTCACATTTTGGCCGCCCTTGCCGCTGCTTCGGAAGGTATCAAATACCACCTGTTCGGGATCAAAGACGTCGGTTCTTACGGTTTCACAGAGATGGAAGTCAATAAACCAGTTTTTTCGCTTATGGTTTGGACGGTAAGGGCTTCGGCAGACCCACTGAACAGAGCCGGCATATTCGGATAAGTCCGCATCACTGTAAAAGCGAACCGAACGAAATGTTTCTGCGTAGTACCCAGGAGATGAATCAAGCAGGGTCACATCATAATAGGCTTGCAGATAGCCCCACAATTTAGCAACTCCCAACTCGCACTCAGCAGGCCCTTGGGCAGAACTGATTTGGTAGATCACGTTTTATTCCTCCCCGGCCTTGAAATTGTAGATGGGGCGGATTCGTTCCTTTACCTCCACGGTGGGGCCGATTTGGGCCAATATGGCGTCCATGGGTTTGTAGGCCATGGGGCTCTCATCCAGCGTCTCACGGGTTACAGAGGTCGTGTAGATACCCTTCATCTCCTTCTTAAATTGAGACAGAGTAAACGATTGCCGGCACTCCGCCCGGTTGAATAGGCGGCCTGCACCGTGGGGGGCAGACTCATTCCAGTCTGGGTTTCCCTTCCCAACGCAGAGCAGGCAGCCGTCCCGCATATTCATGGGGATGATAAGCTGTTCTCCGTTCTTTGCGGAGACAGCGCCCTTGCGCAATATCATACCGGCTGTATCAATGTAATTGTGAACGGTAGAAAAAGTGTCCTCTATGTCCAGCTTCATTCCACGGACAAGATCAGAGGCAATGGCCTGGCGATTAAGCTCCGCAAAGCGCTGTACGATAGCCAGATCGTGAAAATAGGCGTCCATCAAAGCTCCGGTGGCATAGGCAAATTCGTACGGGGTTCCGTCCGGGCATTGCTCAAAGGCTGCTTTCTGGTAATGGGCTGCAACCTCTGTGCCTAGCCGTCTGCTGCCGGAGTGGATCACCAGCCAATAGCGGCCATCCTCACCTTGATCCAGTTCGATGAAATGGTTACCGCCTCCAAGTGTGCCGATGCTGGCGAGCGCCTTTTCCTTCTGAATGTGGCGGGAGCAGAGTAGGCCGTCCAGCTCTGCCTGCTCCGCAAAGCGGTGGAATTTTTTGCGCACGGATCTTCCAGAGGGGACGGTATTGCGAATCAAGGTATCTAACTTCTGGAGCTCAATTCGTCTACCGGAAACCTGACAGACCGTCATACCGCATCCAATATCGGTTCCCACCAGGCCGGGAGCAACCGTGTCGGTGAGTGTCATAGTCGTGCCGATTGCACAGCCTTTGCCGGGATGAACGTCCGGCATGATACGAATTTTACTGTTCTTTGAAATAGGACTGCCGCACAAGGCGCGGATCAGCCCCTCAGCACCGGGGTCAATGGAATCAGCGTAGACAATAGCGCTGTTGATCGTATTTTCAATGGTAATCAAAAGTTGTCTCCTTTGCAAATTGTGTTAGCAGTGATAATCAATGGTTCCCCCGATATAAAAGGGCTGGGAGAGATCTGCGCTGCGGAGCCAGTGTTCTAGCGTCATCAGGGAGTCTGTCTCCGGGGAGTAGATGTAAATGCCACGCTGGTCCTCATAGCTGTCCCGCAGTCCATCCAAGGCCAGCTGAAACGCCGGTGCCGCTCGCATCCCAGCAAAAATCGGGTAATTCGTCTGAGTCAGAGCTTCAGCGGCGGCCCGGAAACACTCATAACGGGTCTGGAAGAACTCCTCCTTGATCTTTGGGGACAGAGAAAATTTTTCGCCCTCCTTGGTGCAGAAACGGCCAAGGGTCTTGAAAAAGATCCCCAGGGCCTCCTCCCGCTGGCGGGGAGTGGGGTTCTCTGCGTAGTCGCAGACACGCTCGAAAAACCAGTCCGGCATATTCCCTGCCCTGGCCCGCTGGTTGGCCGGGACCGGGGAGCGTGAGACTTCATAGATGCTGTTGTGCATGATCGTTCCCTCCTGAAATATAGCATAAAATAGAAGAAAGCACCAGATTATTCCCGGTTTTTCCTATAAATATAATATGTATTTCAGGAGAGGCGAAAAGCCGGAAACACTTTGTAGTGTGGCTGTTTTTAAAAACAAGCTGGGCCCCGGGGGTGCCCCAGGGCCATCATAGCTATAATATGTATTTTAACCAGGAGTTAAAACCGGATAATTGCAATAATGCTATCTGACAGTTTCGTGAGGACTGTTCAGGAAATGTGTATATTCCAATGTGGCACAGGAATCCCCTTCCTGTCTTTCATCAAACCAGCCCACGTAGTCTGGCATTGACTTCATCAAGAGCTATCTATTTCGTCACGGATGGACTACTTATAGCCACATGATTCGCACTCGCGCTCCACACTGGTCTATACACTCAGGTGGGCAGCCAGCCCGTCAAATATCTTATCCATACATAGAGTTCACCAGGCTCCAGAGGTACAGATAAATATTGTGGTGCCAGCTGCCCACTCTACAACTTACACCCTAACGTATTATCATGTTAGGATGTGTATTCAATTATTACCATACTGTTCAATGAAGCTGTCCTCGGTATAAATGGGGAGACCCATCTTCTTGGCTCTCTCCATCTTCCCGGAGGTAGACTCCATAGAGCTGGTAATCAGGATGTCGAAAGACTTGTCATCAACGATCTCATAATCAAGCTTCTCACAAAGCTCAATCGCATGATCCGACAACGCTCCACCGGTATGACCAACTTTCGTACGGTCAAAGTTATCGGTCACAATGAATCCGATTTCGAGAAAAGCTTTAATCTCATCATTAAACCACTTATCACTAAGAGTAAATGCGAGATTGTCGCTAACTTTCGCAAATACTGTTCCAGCCATATCATACACTTTATCCGGAAGAAGCGCAAACTCTGTCAATTTTTCAAACGGATACTTCTTCAGCAGAATCTTTGCTTTTGCCGGCCCGACATCGGGAATACCCATTGCAGCGATGATCTCATAATCATGCTTGCTCTGGATTGCTTCTTTCAGTCGCTTCGGGAACTTGAGCATGAGCTCAGACTCGATACCGGCTTCCATCATGCTCTCCTTGGTTAGATGGATCACATCGGCCAGGGTCTTGCATCCGAGCTGATTGATCAACAGTTCAGCGAAACTCTCACCATACCCATCCAGACCAATCTTCTCGAAGAACCCGGTAAACCGGCCAACGATGTTACCAGGACACAGAAGATCTTCACAATAGAGCTTCTTGTTCTTGATCGTGAACGGTTCACCACAATCAGGACAATCATGGGGAGCTTCGATCTTTTCACCCTTTCCCTCCTTGATCACCTTGATCGAGGGAATCACGTCGCCGACTCGATGGACACTGACCGTGGAGCCAACCCGCAGATTCATCTGCTCGAACAGATTCAGAGACAGCACCGGCACATGATCATACCGAACACCGTCCAGGAATACCGGATGTTCAAACTGAACCTGAATAGTCCGGTAGCCCTTCTTTCCAGGGGCAATGGCGATCTTGCTGACAGTTGCCTCGACTGGCTGGGAAACGTGCAGGCGGAAAGACTGCAACTGCTTCGGAAACTCCTGTCCAATATCATTTTTCAGACGCAGCTGAAATTCTTCGATTTGCTTGTTACTGGAGAAGATATATGCCTGAATGGTCTCCTTCAGCTGTTCCAGCAGTTGGTTCGGAGCGCCTGAGATATTGCCAGTCACATCAGCGGAATCCTGTTCAGAGGATAGGACAACGATGGAAAAATTCAAAGATTCTTTAGAACCGGACTTTTCAAAGCATTTATGGAAATATTGCTCCACTGTGTCCGGAGCGGTTTCAGGCATATTTTCCACGGCGCAGTTTTCAAATGTGATCCCTGTTTCCTCCATATCCTCCGGCAGCTTGCCGGTAAGGTGGAGCACAGGATTGGTGATTCCCTTGTAGTGAACACCGTGCTGGGACACAGGGATATCAAAACGATCTCCGCAGAGATAAATTTCTTTCTGCCCGTCGTCCAGCAGGTCGGCCAGGTCTTCCTGGTCGAATGCCACTAAGTCGATATGGTCGATAAATTCGACTTCATCCGTATAGGTACGGAGCTTAGCCAAGCGCTCCTGCCGCCTTGCAATCTCCTCTAGGTCCACAGAGTGGTCTTTATATTCTGCGCCAAAGATTCCACAAAACTGCTTCAGAAAGTCTGCCGCCGTCTCGTCCAGGGCCTCAACCGCCTCAGCTTCGCTCTCCAGATAGCGGTCTCTGAGCCAAGTCAGCAGCTTTCCATTTTTGTAGTAGCTCAGAACCGATTCCAGATCGAAATGCTCCTGCAAATCTTCTAAAGTGCGGGCCTGGGTGCCATCCGCCAATTCCAGCGGGAATCTAATCTTCTTTGCCATTTTATCCTCTCACCTTTCTCAGCGACGGTTAAATCTTGGAATCTCTGTGCCTTCTGTGTAGACTAAAAAAATTTGTCGCAGTTGGATTGGTTGAAGTGTTTTCATTCGCGTGAGAGTCCCGCAAGTATCGTGCGACTGGATCAAGTGTCTCAGTCTTGATATATTCCAACTTCGCCAATGCACTGACCTCGTTTGCAAAAGCGGAGCTGCTTATAATATTGAGTACGGTTTGGTCTTTGATACCTAGAGCTGTACTCACCAAAATAGAATAAGTGCTCATAGTTTGTTCGCCGAGTACAGTGAACGCGCATGTTTCTATGATTCGTCTGGCATGCACATTTCCAAGGCCGGGAATCCCCATAGCTGCAAGGATTTCGTAATCACGTTTTGTTTTGATCGCTTCACGCAGCTGTTGAGGGAGGTGAACTAAATCTTGTGTATAGATATTTTTAGATTCAATTTTTTCTTTCGTAAGATAAACTAAATCCGCTAAGTTGTGACACCCTAAATCTTGTTCCAATATATCTGCTGTTAGGCCGGCATACTGCGGTAAGCCAATCTTCTTAAAAAAGTTGGAGAAGCGATCCGAAATATTTTCAGAACAGAACAAATTGGAGCAGAACAACTTGTGATTTCGTACCTCCAGGATGGAAGCGCAATACGGACACCGCGAGGGACGCGCAATCCCAAGGCCAGTTCCATTTTCTTTTACTGTCAGGACAGGTATCGCATTACCGACCAGACGCACATTAACAATCGCATCATGATGCAGGGATAATTTTTGGAATGCAGTTAAGGATATGAGCCGGATTCGATTATATTGGGTTCCAGACAGTATGACTGGTTTTTTTAATACGATGTCAAGGGAGCGGTAGCCATTGCGACCACGACCAGTTTCAACGTCGGATACCTCGGCACAAGCAGTTTCGGTGCTTATTGCCGCGGTAAACGAATGCTTCAAATTGGAAGTTTTGGGAGATGGATCAGCATTTGCAACAGTTAGCTGAAAAGAGTCGATTAAGGCATCAGACGCTATAGAGGACTGTACACACCATTGACTTTTTTCTGTCAGCTGCTCCATAAGTTCTTCTGGACTACCACTGATGGTTTCTAGCTTCATGGATACCGGCTTCTCTTGCGCTTGGAATTGGAATGTTATTGTCAGTGGGTTCATGTTAGAACACGCCCATTTTTCGTAAGCCCATTGTAGGAATGCGTCTATACGATTAGGAAATGATTCCGGCATATTTTCGACGGTACAGTTTTCAAATGTGATCCCTGTTTCCTCCATATCCTCCGGCAGCTTGCCGGTGAGATGGATCATGGGATTGGTAATCCCCTTGTAGTAAACACCGTGCTGGGACACGGGGATATTGAACTGGCTCCCGCAAAGATAAATTTCCTTCTGTCCGTTGTCCAGCAGATCAGCCAAATCTTCCTGATCAAAGGCCACTTGGTCAACGTGGCCAATGTACTCCGGTTCATCCGTGAACGTGCGGAGCTTGGCCAGCTTCTCCTGTCGGCGGGCGATCTCCTCTAAATCGACAGAACTGCCAGTATAGGCAACTCCGAAAATTTTGCAGAACTGTTCAGGAAAATCAGGGGCAGATTCATCCAGACTTTGGATTGCCTCAACCTCTGTTTCCAGATAACGGTCTTGCAGCCAAGTCAATAATTTTCCGCTTTTATAGTATTCCAGTGCGGACACCAAATCAAAGTGCTCCTTCAAATCTTGAAGAGTGCGCACCTGGGTCCCGTCTGGCATTTCAAGCGGGAAACGGATTTTCTTTGCCATGCCAATCTCTCCTTCTGTGGCAATGTTAAAGGTGGAATACTGAATTAGGTGTTTTGATCTGGGAGAAATACGACTTCCCATTGGAGATTCTCTAAACCAGAGGAAATATTGGATTTGTGCCATTGTGCAGAAGAGTATTTATATAAATAGTCTCCCAACAAAATATATTTGCTGTCACTCCCGCTCAATACAGACATCTTTTGGGTTTTATGGTCAAAGCTTTGCAGTCCATTCAGGAACCATAGGTCTAAATTGTTGTACGAAACCAGTGTCTTGTCTTGGAGACGATTCCTAAGAAAGCGCATATCACAGCGGTCATAAGAATCGAAAAAGATTAACTGGCTTCCTTCTAAAGAGGCAGTCAGGACTGCATTCGAATTTATTTTCAAATAGTACTCTCTTACCTTTATAAAAAGACGAATCGCACTGCCTTCTTCCTCTCGGCGGACATGAAAATAGTAATTATCTTGTATACGTTTTACACTTTTAAAGAAATAATCTTCTCTATAATTAGAGAGCGGAGTCCACAATGTGGGAGAATCAAGATAAGTACTAAATGGATTAGTGTATAAATCTACTTGAAAAAGATTGCGAATTTCTTGGGTTTTGATATCATAACGGAAAACAGATGCCGCTTCTTTATGATCCTTTTTTCCAAAAAAATGAACAGCGTTCTCAAAAATAAATGCATCCCTAACAATCAAATTCGGAGACAAAACAAAGCAACGATTTCTGCCCAATAAATCGATAAGATAGGTTTTACTAAGAGGGCGGTTGTCTTCGTCATTTCCCCAATCGCGGTAATCTTTCACTTGATATGCGTAAACTAAGAGGTGAGATTCGCTGCAACTCAAATGAAAGCGAGTATACCTATCCGTGGAGATTTTGAAGGGAAGGACAGTACAAGTTTTGGTATCAAGATCAATAGCGGCTAAAATGGTATTTTTACGTTCTTCAGAATCAACTTCATTTTCGATGAAATAAATTGTATTGTGTTTTACACAGCATCTGAGGTTCCAGGTCCTGATGATTGGAAAGTCATGCTCATAGTCAATCGAAAGGCGCTCTGGTTTCCCAACGCTTTTTTCGATATAGTAAAAGCCTTCTTCGGTTGTGTTTGACTCGTCTGGTAGCTGATAAAACAGGAGATATTCTGCGGTTTCAATAAATAATTGGCCATCCAGGTTTGCAAGTTCATGCTGAGAAAGAATAGAAATACAAGTATCTGCTGCCTGTTCAGAAATTGTAGTGGAGATACCCTGTGCTGCCATTTTTTCAACTGTACTATAAGCCTCCTGTACCTCTTTAAAGGTCTCCGGAAAATTGTCTACATTACAGCTCTGAAACACAATGTCAGCTTCTTCCCAGCTCTTGGGTAGTTTCCCACTGAGGTGTACCACAGGCGAATTAACGCCTGTATAGTGTACTCCGTGCTGAGAAACAGGAACACTGAATTTCTCCCCGCAGAGATAGATCACCTTTTGACCGTCGTCCAGCAGATCGGCCAGGTCTTCCTGGTCGAATGCCACTAAGTCGATATGGTCGATAAATTCAACCTCGTCCGTATAGGTACGGAGCTTAGCCAAGCGCTCCTGCCGCCGTGCAATTCCCTCCAGATCCACGGAGTGATCCGTATATTCTGCGCCAAAGATTCCACAAAACTGCTTCAGAAAGTCTGCCGCCGTCTCGTCCAGGGCCTCAACCGCCTCAGCTTCGCTCTCCAGATAGCGGTCTCTGAGCCAAGTCAGCAGCTTTCCATTTTTGTAGTAGCTCAGAACCGATTCCAGATCGAAATGCTCCTGCAAATCCTCTAAAGTGCGGGCCTGGGTGCCATCCGCCAATTCCAGCGGGAATCTAATTTTCTTTGCCATAACGATGCTCCTTTATGAAAAGAGTCTTTTTAATCCTGCTCCTAGTTTTCTCCCAACAGACTTTGCGCCTTCCCATACAGTGCGCACAGCCTTTTTGGCGGTATCTTTAACTTTCTTTGCTGTTTCATAAACCTTTTGCCCGAACTTGGAACCTGCCATATAGCCGATTGTCCCGCCGACCACGCCGCCGACCACAGGGCCCACCACAGGAATCCAACTCAGCGCAGCCATTCCCATCGCAGCGCCGGTGGCTCCCCAGCTAAGACCGAAGATCATGGTGGTGGTAGTGCACTTCATTTCCTCCAGAGCTTCACCCATGGTGATCTCACCCTTGGCCGCCTTAGAGAGAATTTTTACATTCTCGACCGCAACACAGGCGATATCGGCAATAGTTCGGACCGGGGTTCCAGGCGGGATCACACCGATCAGATTTTTCTCAGAAGCCACCTTGATTGCTCCTGCTGCCGCAGCTTTTACCCCCGAATCGACGCCGGTTTCCAAGGCGGTGGACACCACTTCCTGGGTATCCACTGGCTCCTGAGAAATCAATTTGCCGGCCAGATGAAAGCCGGTGGCAATGGCAGCCCCCTGAACACCAGCTACTGCTGCTTGCCGTCCCATGTACTTTGTCAGCATCTTGCCATCAAAAGAACTCCAATTTACTTGAGGGGCCTGCTCATATTTTTGAGCCTTAAATTGGAGCTCTTTCGCCTCGGTTTTGGTGAGTGCTTCCGAATGTATGCCTACCTTATCTGTGCCGCCGATCTGCGCTACGACCGTTTTTCCGGGGAATGCGGCCTGTACCTGCTCTACCTGTTCCGGGGGAACCAGGAGCGTCTGGTTGTTGTAGTTGCCCCGGCGGATCATCTGGATGGTGGCCTCTGCGTTTGCTCCGTACTTACATTGATACTGGTGGACGATATGACCGCTTTGGTCCCGGATGACCACATCAAAGGAGTTCTTGCCATAGGTCTGCCCAGGACCCGGCACGCAGACCTCAGCTCGGAACGGGGAGGAACTGGTTTGCGCAGCCAGATTGAACGAATTGACATGGTGCTGTTCCGCCAAGAACCCATCCAAATTCCACTGCTGGTTGATAGCGCCGCTCTGGGTGGTGATAACACGGGCCATCTGTGCGTTTGCTTGGGACAAAGCGGTGTCTAACTCAGCTACCCGCTGTCCAAAGGCATTTGTAGACAGACCAGAGGCCGCTTCTGTCGATTTTTCCGCAAACCACTCCTCTGTGGTCTGTCCTTTGGCTCTGGCCTTTTTCAGAGAAGCTAAATTTTTGTCGTATTGATGGATTTCCTCCAGGGTTTCCCGGCTTAGTGCCTGGGCCTGTTCTGCCGTCAGGTTTGGCAGCTCCTCCTGAAAACGCTGAGTCAACCATGCCTCGTCACCCTGCTCCTCCGGCTTTTCCTGATAGGATCTCATAAACCGGCTCAACGCTTCTTTGATGGCCCTGGCCTCCTGTTCATTCAATCCCTCCAAATTGATATCAGAAGGAAGCTCACTCGACTGCATATAGTCTTCGTTCATGGTATATCCGCCTTTCTCTATTTTGACGCATTTTTAAACTTTCGGTTTTGGTATTCTTTCTCCATTTTTTGGATGGGTTCTTTCATAATTTCCGAAAGGCTGTGGGTATTGGCGATTACCTGTAAAATATCATCCGTTGCCAGTTCTGTCTTTTGGGCGGCAAAAGCACTCTCCACACTCTCCCGAATGACCCCCTCAATATCCGCTCCACTGTACCCCTCTGTCTTATCTAACAATGCGTCAACATTGATCTTAGATAAATCCTGGGGACGGCGTTTCTGAATGTGGATTTCAAAAATCTTGCGCCGTTCCTCACGTTGGGGCAGTCCAACATAGAAAATCTCGTCAAAGCGGCCCTTCCGCATGAGCTCCGGGGGAAGTTTTGTAATATCGTTAGCTGTGGCGACAACAAAGGCAGGAGATTCTTTTTCTTGAAGCCAGGTTAGGAAGCTGCCGAACAGCCGGGTCGTCACTTCTGCGCCGCTGCCGTCACCGCCAATCCCAGCGAAAGCCTTCTCCAGCTCGTCAATCCAGAGCACACAGGGAGAGATCGCCTCAGCCAGCTGGATGGCCTTGCGCATATTTGCCTCAGACTCACCCACATACTTCCCCAGCAGACGCCCCATATCCAGGCGGAGGAGGGGGATATTGAACAGTTTGGCGGCAGCTTTTGCACTCAGGCTTTTGCCACAGCCCGGCACTCCGGCAATCAGAACTCCCTTGGGAATGTCCACACCGAACTGTCTGGCTGCGTCCATGTTAGACAACACGCTGGACTTGCGCTCCAGCCAGGTTTTCAGGTTATCCAGGCCGCCGATATCCGAGAGGCTTTCTTTTAAGGGAATCATCTCCAGAATGCCGGCCTTTTTGATCATCTGCTGCTTCTGGTCAAAGATCAGGGAAACCTGTGCCTTGGTCAGTTCTCCGCTTTCTGAGTAGGCTAACTGCAAAATGTTTTGAATTTCAAATTCGGACAACCCCTTAAAGGCTGTGGCTAGTTCTTTTTCCAGAGATTCGGAAATTTGAATCTCCTGCGTTTCCGTAAAATCATGGATAATAGCACGGATTTCTTCTACCTGTAAATAATCCATTTCCACGACCGTGATATATTTTTCAAAATTCTTAGGAATGTTTAGCGTGGGAGACAGGAGGAAAATGGTGGCGTCTAATCGGCCAGAATGAATATGTTCCGCGAACTTTTTTAAGCGGGCCATTACGCTGGGCTCATCCAGAAAGGTGTCCAGATTGCGAAGGATCAAGATCTGCCGGGCAGGATAATCCATGCGATCATCCAGGATATCTGCGAGAGAATAGGTAGAAACATCATACTTCACTTCGCCGGTTCTTGGGTCGCAAATCCGGTCTGTGCCATCCCACTCTAAAATGGAGATGCTGGAAACACTCTCTGAGGCGTGTTGAATGGCCTCTTTTGCTTTTTCCTCCTCAAAGGTATGTACGTAGATCACCGGGAAGGCGGCATCCATGTAATTGGAGATTCTCTGTTCAAATTTAGTCATAGATCAACACTCCATTCTCGAATATCAATCGCTTAAAATGGTGATGTAGTCTCCCTGGCTCCGGAGCCACATGTCAATCCCTTTACCGAACACTTCTGCTGTGACGACCCAACCGGTTTCGTCCTGATTGAGGATTTGTGCAGTAGGCAGGCGATCTAGAACAGCTTCAATAGAAGGGCCGGTGTAGCGAAACTTGATTCGTTGCAGCTTGCCACCGTACATGAACTGTACTCGCTTTCGGAACTCCCCTTCCTCAAATCGATCCTTATAAGGAACTCGGAAATGTTCCTCCAGCACATGAAAGGATTGGATTCGGTCAAGCCGGTAGATTGTGGGAAATATGTCGTCAGGATTTTCAAAAACGCTTTCTCTGTCAATGTTTCGTATAAACGCGGCTAAGTAAAAATAATATTCCGAAAACAGCAGCCCGACTGGCTCGATCACTCGGTGGACCGTTCCGCTTCTGCCCAGCTTCTCATATTCGATTTCCATTACATTTTGATGCTGAATCGCTAAACCGATTTCCCAAAGTCCGTGCAGCAGACGCTTTTGGTGGTGGGGCTCAATATAGTGGAATTTTTCATTTGCCACCAGCTCCTTGACTACTGTTCGGTTTTCAGCAGGAACACAGCATTCAATCAGCTTGTCCAATATATGAGCTCCGGCCCTCCCGCAATAACCTGGATATTCGGCGGCAGATGGATGCCCAGGCCCAGGTGGTGGGAAAATGGGAGGACGCTCACCGCATCCCGGATCAAAAGCGGCTGACCTGGTTTTACCCGGACTTCGGCAGTTATGTGGTGAAAGAATACATCACCCCGGAGCAACTGGCCGTCCGCGTCCGCAGCATTGAACGCCAGGAGGCGGCGCGGGCCCATAAGGAGGCCAAACGCCAGCCCCCGATTGCGGAGCAACTGAAAGCGGCCCAGCGGGAGGCCCAGGAGCACCGGGCCCCGGACGGCCCCAAAAAGAAAGCCCCTGACCGGGGCGACAGATAGGAGGACTGTTATGGAAAAAAAGCGTGAACAGGATTTTGCCAACCAGGAGGCCCTGCGGCTCTCCGGGGTATTCAATACGCCGATCCCCGCGCTGCCCCCGGAGCGTGACAAGGCGCTGGACAAGGTAAAGGAGCCGCCCCGCGTTTGCCGGAGCCTGGAACGGGAGGAGCGGTGACAAAGAAACGCCGCCGCCCCATCCATCTCCATGTGATGGTGTCCGAGGAGGAGCTGGCGTTGATCCGGGAGCGCATGGCCGAGGCGGGCATCCGCAATATGGGGGCCTATATGCGGAAAATGGCCCTCAATGGCTATGTGCTCCATGTTGACCTGTCACCCGTCCAGGAGCTGGTGTCGCTCCAGCGGCGGTGCTCCAACAATCTAAACCAGGTGGCGATCCAGGCCAACACCTACGGCGGCATTTACCCGGAGGAGATCACGGCCCTCCAGCGGGACTATGAAAAGCTGTGGCGGCCCCTTTCCGATCTGCTGGAAAAGCTCTCCGCCATCGTGCGGCTTTGACCTGCCGGGGAGCGGTTTTGCCGTTCCCCGGCTATCTCGACTTCTGGACATTTTGTCCAGAGGTGGGGATAGCCGAGGCATCCTTGTTGGCCCCCTCCTGCGGAGTTATAATATACATATAGAGGCAAACAACGAACTTTTTGTAGGAGGTATGAACGATGCGGACAATCTTAAAAATCATCGCGGCTCCCTTTGTCCTGGCCCTGATCCTCATTGTGGCGGTGCTTACGTTCCTGTCCTGCGTGGCGGGGGCTGTGTGCATTGTGGCTTGTGTGGGCCTGTCCCTGCTGGCGATCCTCTGCCTGCTGGCCGGGCAGACAGTAGGCTGCATCGCCATGTTTGTGCTGGCATTCCTAGTTTCCCCCTTTGGGCTCCCGGCCCTGGGCGGCTGGCTGGTGGAGCGTCTGCATGGTGTGAAGTATGCGGCGATGGACTTTATGGCAAGCTGATACTTATGGACAAAGTGTCCAGAGGTGCCGGGCGGCGGGTGAAACAGACCGCCGCCCGCTTTTTCTGCTGGGAAAGGAGGTGCGGCTATCGCTACAACTTACATCCGGCCCTACAAGGTAGCGGCGGGAAAAACGGCTGTTCAGACAATGGAGGATCGGTTTGCCTACGGGCTCAATCCGAAAAAGATAGGAGCTGTGTCTGCCTACCTCTGCGATCCGGCATCCGCCCACGCTGAGTTTCTCCTGACAAAAAGCCAGTACCAGGCGGAAACGGGCCGGGCCGTGGAGCGCGGGGCCCTGTTCTTTCAGATCCGGCAGGCGTTCCCGCCCGGCGAGGTCACGCCGGAGGAGGCAAACAAAATCGGCTATGAAACGGCCATGCGCTGGACAAAGGGCAAGTACCAGTTTTTCGTTTGCACCCACATCGACAAGGGCCACATTCATAATCACATTTATTACAACTCCACGGCCCAGGACTGCTCCCGGAAGTTTCATAACTTCATCGGCTCCAGCTTTGCGGTGCGGCGGCTCTCTGACCGGGTGTGCATCGAGCATGAGCTGTCCGTTATCCAAAATCCGAAACAGCACAGCAAGGGCCGCTTTCTCCACTATGGCCAGTGGATTGGAGAAAAGCCGCCCACCGCACAACAGCGGGTGCGGTGGGCCATCGTGGATGCCCTGGGGAAAAAGCCCGCCGACTTTCCGGCGTTCCTGCGGCTCATGGAGGAGTCCGGCTTTGCGGTGAAGCATGGGCGGGGCGGCGTGATCTCGTTCCTGGCTCCTGGGCAGGATAAGTACACCCGCCTGCGGGCTTCTGTCCTGGGCCCTGGCTTTGATCCCGATGACATCCGGGCGGTGATTGCCGGGGAGCGTCCGATCCCGGAGCTCCCGAAGGGCAGTCCGGCTCCGCCCCGGCGCGTCAATCTGATTATCGACATTCAAGAGCGCATGGCCCAGGGCAAGGGCCCAGCTTATGAACGGTGGGCCAAAGTTTACAACCTCAAACAGATGGCCGCCGCGCTCCAGTATCTCCGGGAGCACGATCTGATGGATTATGACGCGCTGGCGGCCAGCACCGAGGCGGCGGTGGATCGCGCCCACAAGCTGGCCGGGGAGCTGCGTGACACGGAGGCGGCCCTCTCTAAAACTTCTGAGCTCATGGGTGCGGTGGTACAGTATGCAAAGACGCGGCCCGTGTTCGATGGCTACAAAGCGGCCCGGTATTCTAAAAAGTATCTGGCCCAGCACGAGGCAGAGCTGGCTGACTACCGGGCGGCAAAAGCTACCATGAATGATCTCTTAGGCGGCGCAAAGCTCCCGAAAATGGACACGCTGAAAAAGGAGCGCCGGGAGCTCTCCGAAAAGAAAAAGGCCCTTTATGCGGAATACCGCAAGGCCCAGGCGGATATGCGGCAGGCCGTGGCGGTCAAGGCAAATATCGATCACCTGCTCGGCCATACGGACGGGCGGGAAAATAAGGCCCAGGAGCGATAGCTCCGGGACGCAGACAACAGGCGCTTGCGCCTGGACTTCTGGACAAAGTGTCCAGAAGTCCAGCGGGTTTGGGGAGCTCCCCAACAA
>ERZ836939.1957-NODE-1957-length-21702-cov-8.348547_pt1 | contig 21702 bp, 27 predicted proteins | sample MGYA00519912_ERZ836939 | MGnify/ENA primary metagenome ERZ836939 (study PRJEB31850, sample SAMEA3708810) | human gut metagenome | biome: human gut; feature: human-associated habitat; material: faeces | place: China | collected 2014 ...
CCCTGGCTTATGGGGACAAAGCCGAGATGGAAAAGACCATCGGCATGCTGAGCGAGGTCAAGGAGAGCATTATCAATGCCTATGAAATTAAGAGCGGCCTGGCCCGCACGAAGATATCGCATATGATGGATGATGAGACATGGCTCAATGCCCGCAAGGCTGTGGAGCTGGGCTTTGCGGATGAAATCCTTTTTGATCAGAAAGAAGGAGAGGAGCAGCCGGAAGCCATGCTGTACAGCCCGGTTACGGTGACGAATTCCTTTGTACAGAAAATAAAACCGAAGAAACCTTTACAGAAAGTACCAGCCGCTGATTTGGAAAAACGGCTGGCACTGCTCATTCATTGATAGGAGGAAACGAACAATGGATACGATTTTAGCACTGCGCGAGAAACGCAAGAACCTCTGGGATGCGGCGAAAGCTTTCCTGGATACGGCACGTGATGAGAACGGCATGATTTCCGCTGAAGATGCCGCCCGTTATGACAAGATGGAAGCGGATGTGGTGAACCTGGGAAAAGAAATCGACCGTCTGGAACGTCAGCAGCGTATGGATGCCGAAATGGCAGAGCCCACGAGCGTTCCCATTACCGAGCAACCGGGAAATCCAACATCTGAAAATGAGAAGAAAGGCCGTGCATCCATGGCCTATCAGAAGGCTTTCTGGGACAGCATCCGCCATAAGAACTTCATCGATGTGCAGAATGCCCTGAGTGTGGGTACGGATGCCGATGGCGGTTATCTGGTGCCGGATGAATTTGAGCATCAGCTCATCGACAAACTCCAGGAAGAAAACTTCTTCCGCAGCCTGGCAACAGTCATCCATACCGGCGGCGACCGCAAGATTCCGGTCGTGACGGGGCATGGCGAAGCTGCATGGATGGAAGAAAACGGCCTCTATCCGGACAGCCAGGATACCTTTGGCCAGCAGTCCATCGGGGCGTACAAGCTGGGGACGGCTATCCGCGTGTCGGAAGAACTCCTGAACGACAGCGTCTTCGACCTGGAAAGCTATATCGCCGGCGAATTCGCCCGCCGTATCGGCACCAAGGAAGAAGAAGCCTTCCTCACGGGCGATGGCAAGAGCAAGCCGACCGGTGTATTCCCGTCTGCGGAACTTGGCGTTACGACGAATGGGGCTTCCATCACCTTCGATGACGTCATTGACCTGTATCATTCCCTGCGCATTCCGTACCGCCGCAAGGCCGTATGGCTCCTGAATGATTCCACCATCAAGGCCCTGCGCAAGATCAAGGACAACAACGGAAACTATATCTGGCAGCCGTCTGTGACGGCCGGCGCTCCGGATACCATCCTGAACCGTCCCTGCTACAGCACATCCTTCGCCCCGGAACTGGCTGCCGGTAATCGTCCGATTCTCTTCGGCGACTTCAGCTACTATTGGATTGCCGACCGGGAATCCCGCTCCTTCAAGCGCCTCAACGAATTGTATGCAGCCAACGGCCAGATCGGCTTCCTCGCCAGCCAGCGCGTCGATGGCATGCTTATGCTGAAGGAAGCGGTCAAGGCCCTCGAAGTGAAAGCGAAGGCGTAAGCCATGCTGGTCAGCCTGGAAGAAGCCAGGGAATATCTTAGGATTGATGAGGATGACACATCGAATGATGACGTCATCCTGTCATCCCTGGAAACGGCCCAGGCACTGTGTCTGGACCTGGCCCGCTGCGAGGAAGCGGATGCCGAAGAGAATCCCGTCGTGTTCCATGAGGCCATTCTCTATGCCGCCGCCTTTTTATATGAGCATCGGGAAGAGGCGGATTATTCCGGCCTGCTGAAGATGCTGCGGTGGCTGCTGTTCGGTGTGCGGCGGAGCTGTTTTTGAAAGGGGGATGATGCAATGCAGGTGGGAAAACTTAACAAGAGAGTGCAAATTATCAGTCAGAAAGCACAGACTGACGATTTTGGGTTCGATACGTTACAAGACGTTGTTCATTGTACCTGCTGGGCTTCCATCGAGCCCGCCCGTGGCAAAGTGTTCTATGAGATGGAGCGCAAAGCGGATACGGAGTACAGCAAAATCACCATCCGCTGGCGGCCGGGTATTACCCACGATATGAAAGTGAAGTACCAGGACCATCTGTACGACATCGATACCATCGTAGATCCGTACATGCGCCATGAAGCTCTGGAACTGTACTGTACAGAAGAAATCAGGGGGCAGGACAATGAGTAACGGAGATTTGGAACTTCACGGCCTTGACGAATTGTCCGGCAAACTGTTCTCTGCCATCGAGGAATTTCCGGGAACTGCCGAAAAGGGACTGGTGACGATTGGCAACAAGCTCAAGAAGGAATGCGTGAACCAGACCCCGGAAGGCAGTACGGGCAAGCTGAAGAAGGGATGGAAACACAAGGTAAAGGGCTATAACGGCTCGGAGCTGACCTACGAGCTGGTCAACAAGCACCCGGTCCATCACCTGCTGAACAACGGGCATGTCAAGAAAACACCCGGCGGCAGAACGGTGGGCTATTATGAAGGGCAGCACTACACGGAAAAAGCCGTGAAGCTGTTTGAATCGCTGGACTTGCAGCCTGGCCTTGAAAAACTCACGAAGAAACTCATCAAGAAAGCAGGCGGCACATGACTCATGATATCGACATCCTGCAAGCCGTACAGCAGAAGCTGAAAGGGCGGTTCCCGTATCCCGTGTATCTGCAGGAAGTGAAGGAAGGATTCCGGCCGCCCGCGTTCTTCCTAAAATCTATGACGGTTGCCACGCCACAGGCTCCAAACAGGGTCTATCGGGATACGGATATTTACATCACTTATATACCACAGAAACAGGCAGCCAGCACATCCATATATGGAGTACTGGCTGCTGTTGAAGACCTGTTCCGTGACGGGATTGCCGTCCAGGACAGGTTTTTTGCTGTCCACTCGATGAACGGGGAACTCATCGGTGCCGACAACGACGGCGGCCGGCTGACGCTGACCGTCCAGTACTATGATTCCGCCGATGAAACGGAAACCGCTGAACGGATGAAGGTATTGCATCAGCGGTTTCGGGGAAAGGAGACGATGAAACATGAAAATGCCATCCATTAACGTCGTGTTCAAGGAAAAAGGCATCAGTGCCATTGAGCGCAGTGAACACGGCATTGTCCTGATGATTCTGAAGGAAGAGACGTTGCCTTCCGAAACGGAAGTGAACCTGTATACGGCAGATGATATTCCTAAGGAACTGTCGGACAGCAACCGGGAACAGCTGGAACTGGCGCTCCGGGGTTATGTGAACAGTCCGAAGAAAGTCATTGCGGAAATCATCAGCAGTGAGACCGAGGATTATACGGACATCCTGAAAGTCATCGAGAACAAACGCTTCGACTATCTGGTCATCCCGGACATCGAAACATCGCACATCGATACTATCGCCACCTGGGTCAAGGGGATGCGTACCAATAAAGACAAGATGATAAAGGCCGTGCTGCCGGATTGTACAGCAGATACGGAAGGGGTCATCAACTTCGTCAACAAGACGATCCAGACCCGGGCGAAAACGTACACGACGGCCCAGTACTGCGGCCGTATTGCCGGCATCATTGCTGGGACGCCCATGACGATTTCCTGCACTTACGCGCCACTGCCGGAAGTTATCGGCTGCGATGTCTGGACGAAAGAAGAAATGGATACCATGGCCGGTGCGGGGAAGCTGTTCTTCTTCTTTGACGGCGAAAAAGTGAAACTGGCCCGGGGCATCAACTCCCTGGTGACGACCGTCCAGGACAAGGGAACGAGCTTCCGGAAAATCAAGCTTGTGGATTTGATGGATATGATGCACGACGATATCCGCACGACAGCCCAGGACCATTACCTCGGTAAGTACGCCAACAGTTATGCGAACCGATGCCTGCTGGTAACGGCTATCCAGGGCTACCTTGACCAGCTGGCCCAGGAAGGACTGCTGGAACAGGACCAGAATACTGCCTATATTGATGTGGAATCCACGAAAATCTGGCTGGAGTCCAACGGCAAATATACCAAAGAGGAACTGGCGGATATGTCTGAAATGGACATCAAGCTGGCCAATATCGGCAGCAATGTGTTCATCGCCGTGAAGGCATCGCTCCTGGATGCCATGGAAGATGTCACGATTACGATCAATATCTGAGGAGGTGAAGCCGGATGAACAGTATGGAAGCCAAACGGGTCATGAATGGCAAGTACGCCGACTTGTATATCGACGGAGACCTCATGGCGGAAGCCACTGCCTTTAAGGCTGAGGTCACGCTGACCAAGGAAGAAGTGAAGATGCTCCGCCATGTGGGGAAAGGCTATAAGGTTACGGGGTATGATTGCAAGGGCGAATTGAAGCTCCACAAAGTTTCCAGCTACATGATCAAGAAGATGAACGACAACATCAAGGCAGGCAAACAGACCGTGGTGACTATTGTATCGGTTCTCGATGACAAGGATGCCATCGGCAGTGAACGCGTCGTCATCAAGGACGCTACCTTCGACAGCCTGATTCTGGCAGACTGGGAAGTGGACAAGATGGGCGAGGAAAGTTACAGCTTCACCTTTTCGGACTGGGATTTACTGGATTTAGCATAAGGAGAGAACGACTATGAATATGGTAGACAGGCTGCTGAAAGCAGACGTAGTAAATAAACTGGCCGAACGGCCTACCAAAAAGGTGAAGATGGAGCGGCTCTCGAAGCTGTTCGGCTTCGATTTCATCATTACGCTCCGGGCCATCGACCCGGAACGCTATGCCGACATTCAGAAAATGGCCGTGGATTTCACGAACGGCAATGCTGATAATGTAGACATTTACCAGATGCAGACCCAGACGCTCCTGGCTGGCATCGCTGATCCCGATTTCAAGAACAAAGAATTGATGGAAAAGTTCGGGGCAGTCCTTCCGGGCGACATCATCCGGAAACTGTTCCTGGCAGGAGAAATCGCTGACCTCACGGCGCAGATTACCGAACTCAACGGTTACACCACGCAGAAGAAAGCGGATGAAACCATAAAAAACTGATCCGGACCGATGGCGAAGTGCAGGCGATGTATCTCCTTTTCCGGGAGCATCACCTGCTGCCGTCAGCGGTCATGAAATTGGGATACGGCGAACGGCAGGTGCTGTATGCTTTTATCCGCTATGAGATGGAAGAACGCGATAAAAAAGTATCTCCAGCCTTTACAGGCTAAATATTGTAGATACTGTATTTTGTTATAAAATGTTCAATTAGCTTTAATCCAGTCAGATATTTCACTGACAAAACTATCTTTTTTCTTAAATTGAGGGTGGCCAACACGAAGTACATGGAATGATTGATTGCCTAAAACGGCGCTGGCTCTCTGCCATGGCATTTTACGTCTTCCAATCAGTTTATAATTATCGTAACTATCAAGCGGTTTATAGTCGTCGAAGATACTAGCAATATAATCATCATAATTCTTAGCCGTATAGAAAATTATATGTGTTGGACGAATGATTTCTATTTCATTTCGAAGAACTCTAAGATTTAAGATGCAGTTGGTTTTAACAAGGGATGAAGTAGTATCCTTTGTTGGTGAATCATTGCATTTGACAATATTGGTAAATGCAATGTGTCCTATGCAATCATCACCAAATATGGTGCGAGTAATATCTCGAGTATAGCTCCAATATGACCAGCTGGTATTCCATAATTTACGAGCTTCTTGAAAAGCATTGCAAAAGTCACTCTCATTCGTTCCGGGATTGTTTCTGGCATTTTTGCCGACAAATAGAATTCTCTGGGGATTATCATAGAAATATTTTCCTATGCACCAAGCACTAATTGGCTTGGATAAATTCTCAATATTTTTATGGCAATCTTTGCATGTTTCACAATTACCAAGTTGCATACTTTTATATTGTTTAATTAGATTTTCTTCTGCTTCGTTGATAATGGGCATTGTATTTTCTCCTTAAAAGAACTTTCTTTTATTTTATCGTATTTTGTTGATACACGCATCATTGGGAGGTGAGACAGCATGTCAAATAACGTCATCGATGCCGCTATCCGGCTACGGGATTTATTCACGCCGACTGTAAAAAGCGTTAATGCCAGCCTGGATACGATGAAAACTCAGATGGCAGCGGCGAAACAGTCAGTCAGCGGCCTGTCAGGGAAACTGACAGAGCATGAGCGCATCCAGAAAAGGACGGCGAAAAGCATCGAGCAGACTGGGGGCAAGATTTCCGGACTGTCAGATAAGTTCGCCCTGCTGTCCGCTCCGATTCTGGCTGTTGCGACGGCTGGCTTCAAGCTGAACAGCGATTTCACCAATGGCTTGGCTAAAGTATCTACCCTGGTAGATACAACGGTGGTATCTATGCAGAAAATTCGTGATGAAATCCGTGCGGTGAGTGATGAAACCGGGGCGGGCGTAGCCGACCTTTCCGAATCGGTCTATCAGGCCATTTCTGCCGGTGTCGATGCCGGCCATGCGGTCAGTTTCGTAAAAGATATGACGATTGCTGCCAAGGCGGGCTTTACCGATACCACGACTGCCGTCAATGGCGTTACGACCGTTCTCAACGCCTACGGAAAATCGGCAGAGGAAGCAAGCCATATCACGGACCAGATGTTATTGGCGCAGAACTTCGGCAAGACTTCGTTCGGCGAAATGGCTCAGTCCATGGGCAACGTCATCCCCATTGCCGCCCAGCTCAATGTCAGCACCCAGGAATTGTTCGGCTCCATCGCTGTCCTCACAAAGAACGGTATCGCTACGAGTGAAGCCATCACAGGACTCAAGGCGGCCTACAGCAACATCCTGAAACCGTCCTCCCAGGCGGCGACCTTGGCAGAACAGCTGGGGCTGGAGTTCAACGCGGCTCATCTTCAGAGCGTCGGTTGGGTGAAGTTCCTCGAAGAAGTGAAGAAAGCGACCGGTGGCGATGCCGAACAGATGGCGCAGCTCTTTGGTTCTGTCGAAGGCCTTAACAGCATCCTGGTCCTTACGGGCAAGGGCGCCGGGGACTTCGACAAGGTCATGAAGCAGATGGCGGATTCTGCGGGCATGACGCAGGAAGCCTACGAGAAGATGCTGACTCCGTCCGAGCAGATGCAGATTGCCATGAACCAGCTGAAGAACGCCGGGATGGACCTGGCGGTGTCGTTTACACCGTACTTCAAGGCCATGTCGATGCGCGTCAAGGAACTGGCGGCCTGGTTCCGGTCGCTTACGCCGGAGCAGAAAACTCTCATTGGCCAGGTTGCCTTTGGTATCGTGGCTTTCCAGATGTTCGGTTCTACGTTAGGAAGATTGCTGACAGTAGGCGGCAAGGCTTACGGTACTTTTACATCTATTGCCACGGGCATCAGCAAGGCCGGGAGCGTGTCTAGCTATTTAGCGGCGCAGTTCAAAGGCATCATCCCGGTAGTGAAAGGCATCGGCCTAATCGCTAAAGGGCTGGGGAGTACGTTTCTTTCAGTCGGAAAACTCATCATCACAATCATCCGGGCAGTCGGAGCGACGGCCATGGCCAATCCTATCCTTATCATTATCGCCGCTATCATCGCCGGGCTGTATCTCCTCTGGAACAACTGGGATACGGTTTCACAGTACATTGAGCAGGCGGTTCAGACCGTATCGGACGCCGTAGATGCCGGGATGCAATGGCTCACTTCGGCCTGGGATAGCGCCATGAACAGTATCAGTGAAACCGCATCCGGTATCTGGGAGGGAATCAAGGAGACCTTCCGCAGTGGCGTGAACTGGGTCATCGACCAGGTGAACGGACTCATATCCAGCATCAACGGCTTGTCCATCGACATCCCGTCTCTGACGGGCGGGACGCCGACCCATGTGGGATTCAACATTGAACCCATAAGCCATTTTGCCGGAGGAGTCGAGAATTTTGGCGGCGGCTTTGCTGTCATCAACGAGAACCGTCGGGGTGAGCTGGTCCACCTGCCCAATGGCAGTACCGTGGTTCCTCATGACGAAAGCATCCGGCAGGCCATGAATGCAGGCGGTCATTCCATCACTATCCGCATCGATACGATGAACGTTCGCAGCGAGCAGGACATCGATGCTATAGCCGATAAGCTAGTGGAAAAAATCCGGCTGTACGGCATGAACCGAATGAAAGGAGCGACAATCTGATGGCCTCATTTTTAGAATCTATCTTAAATGCTATCGGGCAGGCATCACAGAATCTGACGATTTCCCTGTCCGCAGGCGGTTCTGTCGTGACCTTTCCCGTGCTGCCAGCAGAACTCATGGTAGCCGTCAATACGAATCATGGCACGGTGAACATCAATAACTACGGAGACTATCTCATGAAAGGCAAGACCGGGCTGAAGTCCCTGACGCTGTCCGGTTTTTTTCCTGCCCAGGATTATCCATTCGCCTACGCCAGCATATCGCCTTATACCTGCATTTCTATGCTGGAAGCTATGCGTACTGGTGGCGAGGTCTGCCAGCTTACCGTCTCGGATACGCCGCTTTCCATGCCCTGCCTGATCAGTTCTTTTAAATTCGGGGAAAAGGACGGCAGCGGCGATGTGTACTACGAACTGGGATTGATGGAATACCGCTATGTGGAAGCGGATGCAGCCTCCGCCAAGACTGATAAGACCACGGGCCTTGCTAAACGGCCGGAATCGTTCTGGCAGAAGATGAAGAAGAATATCACCTATTATCCGGGCGACAGTATCGGCAACGTCGTGGGCCGGGCCATCGGGAAATCGGTCACGCTCAACAATGAGCAGTTTTCCAAATTCCAGGTTTACCGTAGCATCATCCGCAGCGGTGGCCTCAAGACGGGCGACATCATCCGCCTGACGACGATGAATCTCAAAAGGAATGAAGCCAATGTTCCAGTTAGCAAAGATCAATAAACAGAATACGGAAACCCGGCAGGACGGGAAGGAAAATGAGCAGCCGAAAAACACGGACTTGTCAGTTTACGTCATTTCCTATACCTGGTCCGGCGATGTAGAGCAGGCCGGACGCAAGCTGGAATTCGACATTGCCTATACCACGAAAGATAAAGACTGGACGAATGCCGTCCTGGAATTGGGGGATGAAGTTCAGTTTTCCCTCCTGGATGATAAAACCCAGGAAACGTTTCCAGTCTTTCGGGGACGCATCTTTTCACGGAGCCGGGACAGTGAGTCCTATACCATGCGTTTTGTGGCTTTCGACAACATCATCTATCTGGCTAAATCCCGCATTACCCGGAAATACACCAATGTGACCGTGGCCGATGCTATCCGACAGACGATTCACGACTTTTCTATTGAAGCCGGGACGATGCCGGATTTATCAGTCGTGTGCAGCTTTATCGCCGATGATATCTCGGCGACCGATGCCATCAAGCAGGCTCTTTCCTACCAGTCCGCTCAGGACGGAAAAGGCTATCACATCTACATGACAGATGGAAAGCTGAATGTGGTCTGTACCAATGACCAGGTGGTGGAGAACTTCCTCATCAGCGATGAAACGAATCTTACGGGAGCATCCGTGTCCGAGTCTATCGAGGACATGGTGTCAAAGGTGGTGGTTGTGGACAGCACGGGGCAGACGAAAGGGGAGATGTCAAACAACACGGACATTCAAAAGTTCGGTACTATCCAGGCCATCTGCAAGGCCGACCCCAAGCAGGACGACGCCAGTCAGGCGCGGGCCATGTTGAAGACGGTAGCCCATGACATGGCTGTCCATGCCCTGGGACACATCCAGTGCATCGCCGGTTTTTCCGTGGACATCCAGGAAGAACAGCTCAAGGGCCGGTTCTTCATCAAGTCCGACAGCCATCGGATGGAAGGCAATAAGCACACCATGGATTTGAATCTGGTTTTCAACAAACTCCTTACTGAGCAGAAACAGGAACTCGACAGTGCTTCCTATAATGCCAACCCGGATTATGTGCCGCCTGCGACAACCTCTTCTGACAGTTCCTATACGGGAAGCGGTATGGCAGCGAGTGGCGATACCGTTGATCAGTGTATGTCCAGTTTTGATGGAACTGTTTCCCCATATGGCTCAGAAGGCTGTGTAGACCGGGCAACGATTGCGGCGGCCGGGTATTCGCCCTTTGCCGCTCAGGAATACAATAACAACGTCAAAGGGTGCGACCAGCTCCGGGCCGATGCTGAAGCGCGGGAGCTGGCGATTCCCTACGATCCGTCGCAGTTAGAGAAAGGCGACATCATCATGTACAACCGCTACAGCAAGCCGGACCCGAACTGGCATGTGGTGGTCTATGATGGCAGCGGCGGCTGCTGGGGCAACAGCTCTAATGTCTATGGCTGTTTCCATCACTATGAAGGCAGCATCGATATGGGGAGCGACTATTACCCGGCGACCATCATCAAGACATCCAGGGGGTGACGGGAAATGCAGAAAAATCCATATATCAGTCTGCTGAACCTTATGGAACAGGTTTCCCGGAGCAGCAACAGCCCGTCCATCCAGATTGGCGAGATACTCCAGTCTCCACCGGATATCAAGGTGAAATACAACGGCATCGTCCTGACGAAAGAGGAACTGTGGATTTCCCATTACCTTCTGGCAGGCTACGGCAGGACAGCCAGGGGCCATCTGGTATCGGCGACCCAGAACCGGGCAGGCGGCAGCGGGGACGCGGCCTACCAGTCGCATAACCATGATATCGATAACGACTACACTGATTCGATGATTACCACGGATACCCTGAAGCCGGGCATGAAAGTCGCCATCATGCCTATGCTGGTGAACGGGAAAATCCAGCAGTATGTAATTCTGGACGAGATTGTGAGGTTGGATGGATATGGCTGATCCTTTTGTGGCCTTGGCATCCGGAGCGGATGCCAGTACCAGAGAAACACTGCCGCTCCTTTCGGAATACGGCTATGACTTTGAAAAGCACCGGTTCCGCTATGACGAGAACGGGAACAATATCACCGTGGCGGAAGATGAAGCCCTCAAAGTATGGATCTATAAAGCACTGATGACAGAGCGGTACCGGTATCTGGCCTACCACGATGAGTACGGCGTAACTATCGAACCCTATCAGGGGACGATGCCCAACAACGTCTATACGGCAGACCAGATCCGCCAGAATATCCGGGAAGGGCTTGCTGTCAATCCCTATATCGCCCGGATCAACCGGGTGGATGTGGAAAGACGGGAAAAAGATGATTTGTTCATTGTCGTGGATGTGACATCCATTTACAGCGATGAAAGCCTCACGATTACCGCAGAAAGGAGACTTGCATGAGCAATTTGTTTGATGCCCAGACGAAAGACCAGATTGAAAACCGCATGGTGCAGACCTTGCATACCCTGGCCGATACGGACAAGACCTCGATAGAAGGCTCATTTGCCCGGGACATGATTGATACCAATGCCGTGGAATTCGAGAACAGCTATGCCGAGATGGCGATGCTGCGGGACGCGGCTTTTGCCGAAACCGCCTGGGGCGACTATCTGACGCTGCGGGCGGAAGAATTCGGCATCCAGAGGAAACAGGCCGTGAAGGCCAATGGGAAGGTGACGGTTACCGGGCAGTCCGGGGCCTACATCATCCGCGGCAGCCTGTTCCAGACCAAAGACGGTCTGCGGTTCTATACCACGGAGTCGGGAACGATTCCGGCAGATGAAACTCTCATCACAATTCCGATTCAAGCTGCCGATGTAGGCGTAAGCGGGAATGTGGCACCGGGTACGATTACGGAAATTCCTTATTCCATCCCTAACGTGTACAGCGTGACCAACCAGGAAAAATGTACGGACGGGGCCGATGAGGAAACAGATGCTGCATTATTGGCAAGACTTCTATTTCGTGTCCGCCAGCCCATTACGTCTGGCAACGCCAACCATTACCGTTCTTGGGCCATGTCCGTGGACGGGGTGGGAAACTGCAAGGTCATCCCGCTCTGGAAGGGTAATGGTACGGTGAAAGTCATCATCGTGACGGCGGAGAATGAATCGGCATCGGATGAGCTGATTCAGAAAGTGGCTCAGTATATCGAGTCACAACGACCCATCGGGGCTACCGTGACAGTAGTGTCTCCTGCGCCAATCTCCGTGGATATCACTGCGGAAGTGTACGGGACTGCCAATGCGCAGGCAGTGACGGCAGCTGTATCGGCTTATTTTAAGAACACCGGCTTCACCTTGTCCTACGTCAGCCTGGCCCAGATTGGCCGGCTGATCCTGGGCGTGAACGAGATTACAGATTATCGGAATTTGAAACTTAACGGAAAGGCCGACAACATCAGCCTGACCAATGAACAGATTCCCGTGGCGGGAAAGGTGGTGCTGAACCTTGTCAGCGAATGAGTGGATGCGCCAAAGTGAAATTGATGTCTTGGATTACCTGCCCAGGTTCCTGGCGAAAGACCCGATGTTTAAAAAGACAGCGGATACGTGCAGCACGGAGCATAACCGGTTAAGGCTGGCGTTGCAGGACCTGGCGGACAACTTCTTCGTGAACACGGCTACCTGGGCGCTGCCACTGTATGAGTCGTTCTTAGGAATAAAAAAGAATGATGATGACTCGGACGAATTCCGCAGGCAGCGGATTCTCTTTAAACTGCAGCATGTAGATGTGTCTACGGTGGATTTCATGAACTCCATCATCAATCTGTACAGTGTGGGACATATCGAGGAAGTGAATGAAGAATATTATTTCAAGGTGTACTGCATTATGAATGACGAGGATACGGAGACGCTTTCGAAGCTGATTGCGCAGCTTGACATCTACAAGCCGGCGCATCTGGGCTATGCCATCTATCTGGGCTATTCCTGGAACGGGAAAATCCACTGGAATGGCGAGGCCACCTTCTCGACGGCGACGATTGTATCCGGGAAAGGAGTGATGGCGAATGCCTGAGTATATCAAGGAGAAGTGGTCGGCAGATTTTCCCGACCGGGCCGGGCAGGAAGTCCGTCCGGCCGAAGCCATTGAGAATACCCTGGATTATGATGTGCTGTTCCCACAGTATCTTTCAGAAGATCCGGTGGTCTTCAATCAGCAGAACAAGACCGTTTCCCAGCTGGTCAGCAACGATGCCCGGCTCTATGAACGGATTTCCGCTACGGCGGCCGACATCAATGCCCATCTGACCGATGCCAAGGCTCATGCCAACGGCATCAGCGGCAATGCGGCCAGCGCTTCGAAACTGCAAACAGGCCGGAAAATTCATCGTGTACTGTTTGATGGCACGAAGGACATCACACTGCCTGATTTCAGCGGCTGTGGCGAAAAGACGGCGGGCCAGAGCGGCATGGTTCCGTCACCGGCTGCAGGGAAACTGAATACGGTCCTGCACAGCAATGGCAGCTGGGGCAAGGTCACCTACGCCGATATGGACGAAGAAGCCGTGGCTAAGATTCAGGCCTGCCCGTTCCCTGTCAATGCTGTCTATATTTCCACAGACGGGAAGAATCCCGCGACCTACTGGCCGGGGACGACCTGGGTGGCCTTTGCCATGGGGCGGTGCCTGATCGGGGCCGGGGCGGCAGACAGCGGAACCATGTACAAGGCCGGGGATAAGCTGGGCGAAGAGAAGCACAACCTTACGATTCCGGAAACTCCGGTTCATGATCATACGGTCGGAAATAGCGGAAATCATCGTCACTGGTCCTGCGGGGCATTGCCACGCAACTTCCAGTGGGATGCCTGCGAAGGCAATGACGCACCTGTGGCGGTAGGCTATGGCGATGGCTGCTGGCATGGCAATCAGGTGGACGGGCATACGTCCTGGGATGGGAATCATTCCCACAGCCTTTCACGGACAGGTGGCGGCCAGCCGCACAACAATATGCAGCCGTCCATCGTCGTGTATATGTTCCAGCGGACAGGATAGGGAGGTGAACAGTATGGCTGAATGGGTACAGATGGCGGGTTCCCTGGTATCCGTCCTGATGCTTTGCGGCATCATTTTTAACTTTAGTGTCATCAAGCCGCTGAACCAGTCGGTACGGAGCCTCCAGGAATGTATCGACCATCTGCGGCGCCAGCTTTCTGAGACGGAAGCCAAACGCCAGGAGATGGCGGAACGCCTTTCCAGAGTGGAGGAGGCCACAGACCATGTGCAGCACCGTCTGGATGTAATCGAGCAGCGGCAGAATGAATAGGAGGTGGCAGGATGGGCTTTTCAGTCATTCGGAACCGGATTTCCATCACCCGCGGAGATTCGGCGCAGATTACGCTGACCATTCGGGACCGGGTGACGGGCAAACTGTTCGTACCGGGACCGGATGACCGGCTCACATTTACCGTCAAACGTGAGCTTTCTGATGAAGCCCCAGTGGTGGTGAAAACGCTGGATAACGGCATCGTGCGTCGGGAACAGGAATGCCTTCTGCTTTTGGTGCCGGAAGACACGGCCCGGCTCCCTTTCGGAACCTATCGGTACGATGTGGAGCTGGTGCTGGCATCCGGCTATACGGACACGGTCATCCCGCCCAGCCCGTTTCTGGTGACCGGGGAGGTGACGACGCATGGAGAGATTTAAAGGAACCGTGAAGGGAAAAAGCACACTCAATGGCATCCTGTCCATGCCTGTATCGCCGTCCTCAGCATATCAGGAGAAAACCGTGGTTCCGACGGACACGGAGCAGGTCATCGAGGCAGATAAGGGCTATACCGGCCTTCGAAAGGTCACGGTCGCTGCCATCCCGTCGAACTATGGCAGAATCAGCTTTAATGGGTATGAATTGAAAGTAGAGTAAAGGAGCAATCAACATGGCGAAAAACGTAAAAATCAATTCGGTCGTGTATGCGGAAGTGCCTCAGGTTTCCATTCCCCTGGCAGAAGGGCAGGGGACGGCTGTCTTTTATGATACGACCGGAGCGACGGCGGCATCCGGGGATATCTTGACGGGGAAAGCTGCCTTTATCGGCAGTGGCTTCGTTGCTGGTTCCATGGCCAATAATGGAGCAGTTAGTGGCAGCATCAGTAAGGCTGATGGCACATATGCCATCCCGGCCGGGTTCCATAACGGCAAGGGTACGGTACGCATCAGCAGCGAGGAACAAGCCAAACTGGTCAGCGGGAATATCAAGGCCGGCGTGACTGTACTTGGCGTGTCCGGCAAATCCAGCGTCGTTGATACAGGCGATGCTACGGCGGCTGCCGGCACCATTATCAGTGGCAAAACGGCCTACGTCAACGGGGCTAAAGTGACTGGCAGCTTGACGACGGTGACCGTATCCCAGGACAGCCTGACCAAAGTGCTGACTATCGAGTAAAGGGGGTGATGACATGAAGGTGTATGTGAAACTGGCCGGGAACAGCTACAGCGAAGTGCCGGCAGTCCTGATTCCGTTGAAAAGTGGCGGGAAAGCCCGGTTCTGCGAGGTATCCGACACCACGGCGGAAGCGGGGGATGTCCTTAAAGGGAAAACCTTTTATGATGCCGATGGCAACTATACCCTGGGAACGAATACAGGAAGCACAAGTGCCGCTGAAACCCCGATGTATAACGTGACCATCAACCAGATGCCCCACCAGACGATTACAGCGACATTCAGGCCAAAGGCGACCGGCTCTGTGTCCGTGTCCGCAAAGTCGGCTGACAAGTCCACGAAACTTGCCGGGGAAGGCACCATAGGGGTGTCCTATGAATGGCAGATAAAGGTTACAGCAGATGAAGGATGGATTGGCGGCAGGCCAACCATTACAGGAGCTGTTAGTAATGGGGCGATTTATGGCGATGTGGTCATCAGTGTTACAGAAGCCACGGAAATACCGCCCGACGTCCATGTCCCGGCCGGGTATACGCCTGTGTATCTTTCTCAGGGAAAACTGTATACGGACAATTCGACCAGTGAAGCACTGACCCTCAAGAACCAGATTGCGGCTGGCAGCTGCTTGTATGTGATAGATCTGACTCATGACACGACAAGCTTGAAAGGGCTGTTCAGTCCGTCCGGCAAGAACGAAGCCGGGGTAGGGTGTGATGAAGCTGTCGTTGATCTGAGTGGCATCAACAAGAACACCATCACGGAACTTGGCAGCTTGTTCCTGGGCAACGCCAATCTGGAGTCCGCAGATATGAGCGGCTTCGGTGAAATCAATACCCTCTACAGCCTGTTCGCTTACTGCACCAGTCTGAAATGCGTGTATTTTGACACCTTGAGCAATATTAGGGCTAAGGAAGTCAATACGTATCATACCTTTTCGACCTGCTCGAATCTGGAATACCTCATCCTTGATAATACCAGCGTAGATTTTGTCGTAGAAAGCGCTGACCATTATGAGCGCGGTATTCCGTCGCAGACAAAGGTTCTGGTTCCCAGAGCTTCTTTGGATGCCTATAAGGCGAACAGTCACTGGAGCCCGGCAGCTGACCGCATCCTGGCTCTGGAAGATTTTGATATCGTCCGCAAGGACGGCACGGTGACCGTCACGCCGAAGGCGGTGTAAACTATGTTTGAGAAAGTGAATATCCCCGACTGTATCGTCATTATCGGGCTGGTCACAGCACTGATCATAGCGATTTTTTATACCCTCAACGAGCTGGCCATGTCCATCGCCTCTGGCTTGCTCGGTTACATCGGCGGCACTGTGAAGTCCGCCGTTCATCAGAAAGGAGACGAAAAGAATGAAAATATTCATTAACCCCGGTCATGCGCCGGGCGGGCATCCCGACCCGGGTGCCGTCAACAGTGAAACGGGCCTGCGTGAATGTGATGTGGCCCTGGCCGTGGGCAAATCTGCTGCGAGCTACCTGAATGCTGCTGGAGTAGAAACAGAGATGCTCCAGTCCGACAGTTTGGCAGAAATCTGTGAAGCGGCGAACGGCAGCGGTGCAGACATCTTCGTGTCCATCCACTGCAATGCGGCAGAGATGGAAGAAGCGAATGGTACAGAAACCTGGGCCTGTGCCGGCAGTTACCGTGGCAGCATGCTGGCCAACTGCATCCAGAGCCAGCTTGTCGATGCTCTCGATACTACTGACCGTGGCGTGAAAATCGCAACGCCTGGCGTTAACGGACTGTATGTCCTGACCAACACCGATATGCCTGCCATCCTGATCGAGCTGGCCTTCATCACCAATCCCGGCGATGAAGAAATCCTGGCGAATGCCCAAGACGCTCTGGCCAGAGCAGTAGCCCGGGGCATCACTGATTATGAACAGTTGATTTTAGGAGGTAAATGACTATGAACCGTGAAGAAATCAAGAAAGCCGTCGCCGATGCCGTCGTAGACTTTGCCAAGAGTGAAGCCGAAGCAGCTATCAAGTCCATCGACCTGGAGGACATCCAGAAGCTGGTGGAAGCGCAGATGAAGAACCTCACAGACCCGTTGGAAGCCGAAATCAAGACCACCACCAGTTGGTGGGTGAAGATTCGGAACAGGCTGTATATTACTTTGCTGCAGCAAGCGGTCAAAGCTATTGTGGCTGATACAAAGCAAAAGATTGTATGAGAAAAGCCGGTATAGTACATTTATTAAATTTTCTGTATTGGTACTTTTTGTGATTAGATATCTTACAATTAAATACGATAATAGTTTTTGAAGGAAAAGAATGGTATATGAATATAACAGCATACAGACTAATGATAATAATATTCAATATGTCCCACATAAATTAAGAAGTGTTTTATATTTGCAATCTACATATTCTAGCAATATGGTTCTGTGTAGTTTTCCAATGGTCCTGCTAATATAATTACAAATTCTTCTTGAATATAGTGCTATTTACTTTATTATATAAAATGTTATGTTCTTAAAATACAATATTTTAAATATATTTTGATAAATAACTCTAAAATATTACTTTTTTATTAGCATAAATGTCTTGTGTGGGGGGGGGACGTTTATGCTAATATTAAGAATAAGTAAAGAGAAACTGGACAAAATGTTATTAAGAAAAGAGGCTTAGCGATGAAAAAAGATATGTCAAAGAAACTGATTGTGGCAATTAGAATAGCTTGTATAGGATCTGTTGCAATGGGGATTGGCGGAATGCAGAACGCCTTTGCCGATACGCAACCTTTAACTCCCATTGGATATCAAGCGGATGGAGGGACAATAACGTATCATTACGGTGTCGTACATGTTCATCAAGATGGAACCGTAGAGTGGGAGAATAGTCCTGAATATCCAGAGGATAATGCAGAAAACGACGGAAATGTAGCGATAGGGAATTTTTCGAAGGCAGGTTCTCTGAACGATAAAAACATTATAGGAAATATGAATGTTATCAGGGAATCTCCAACCGGGACAACGTATGACTATTTTCAATATGTAAAACAGGGGGATAAATACTATAAAGTAGGGTATGATCCTCAGGGAAATCTTCAGGGATATCTACTGGATGCAAAATTAAATGTTATTCCCGATAGCACTCCTGTTGCTTTGAATCTAGCGGGGAATATAACGAATAACGTTGCCATTGGTAATCATGCCACTACCAAATCTTCCAGCAGTGTGGCTATCGGGGATGACAGTCAGTCACAGGGCTATCGTGGCATTGCTATCGGGGCAGACAGCCAGACTGGAGATACAACCGACAGTGCCGATTACAATGATGGCATTTCGGCTGTTGCTGTTGGTGATGGTGCCAAAGCGATGGGAAATGGCAGTATTGCCACGGGACAAGGTTCACATGCCTACGGGTATGCGTCCATCGCATCCGGTGTAAGTGCCGGAGCCAATACAACTCGGTCGATTGCGATTGGGGAAAATGCTACTGTTTCTTATAATTCACAAGCAGCAGATGACCCGCAGCGGTTGGTAGCCGAACAAGCGATTGCCATTGGGTATAACAGTCAGGCAAATGGCAAAGACGCAACGGCGGTAGGCCGGCAGGCAGTAGCAGACCGGCGTAATTCTACGGCTTATGGCAATAATAGCCATGCCAATGCCTATAATTCAGTAGCCATCGGCAATAAAGCCATTGCAGGACTTAAAACAGAAACAGATTCTAATCCCGTTGCTGGTCAGTCTGCGGTAGCCATAGGAAACCGGGCTACGGCTACGCAGGAATATACGACAGCCGTAGGTGCCAGTACGTATGCTTCCGGCTGGCATGCAGTAGCCGTTGGTGATTCTAATAGGGCAACGGGCCGCTATAGCACGGCAATGGGGGCTGGGTATTCTACTTATACTGTGGATGAAACAGATAATGATAATACAGAGCGCGAACGAAACTATCAAACAATCGGAGCTAACCAGGCAACGGGCGATTATAGTACGAGTGTAGGATATGGAAATATTACTATGGGACAGAACAGCTCTGCTTTTGGTATGCAGAATGTGGCTTCTGGTATGGATTCGCTGGCATATGGCAGCGGTAATAGTATTGGACAGGAACGTCAGCCCGGAGCTACAACGATTCAACGTGATGCGGTCAATGCAGGGAATGTGACAGGGTTTGCCGTAGGCCACAGCAATAAGATCGGTGGAAATCTGGGTGGAGCTTTTGGCGATGGTAATACTGTAGTGGCGGAAAGAAGTTATGCAATAGGGAACAGCAATCAGGTATCAGGCAAAGGTGGCTTTGCCGCAGGGAATCAGGCAACGGTGACAGCAGAAAATGGTATTGCTGTTGGTAATGATGCTCATGCAACTATTAGGGATTCTGTTGCCTTAGGTAATGGCGCTCGAACCAATGAAGTAGTCGGGACATCAGTTGTAGAAATCCCTGGCACAGGTACTACCTATAGCAATATTTCCGGTACTTCTCCTGTTGGCACGGTAAGTGTGGGTGATGTTGGAAAAGAACGCACTATCACGAATGTTGCTGCTGGACGTATAGGACCGGGAAGTACGGATGCAGTAAACGGTTCGGAATTATACGCAGTTAAGCAGCAGGTTGGGCTGAATTCGACGGCTATTCAAAACATTAATAATCGAATGGATAGTTTAGATAATAGAATTAACAAAGTAGGTGCTGGAGCAGCTGCGTTAGCTATGTTACACCCCTTAGATTTTGATCCAGATGAAAAATGGGATTTTGCAACTGGCTATGGGCATTATGGAAACGAGAACGCTGTCGCAGTAGGTGCTTTTTATCGTCCGAATGAAGATACAATGTTCTCTATTGGCGGAGTAGTTGGAGATGGGCACGATATGATAGGTGCCAGCATTTCATGGAAATTTGGACAAAAAAATCATGTGTCAGTGAACAGAGTGGCAGCAGCAAAGGAAATAATTGAATTGCGAAAAGAATTGAATGATCTTCGTTCTTTTGTAGCAGATGCTGTTAGTGGCAATGTCTTGGATTTGTCCAAAATTCAACTTTTCCCTGATGTCCCAGAAAACCATTGGGCTTATGATTATGTTTCTACTTTGGCAGGCAATGGCGTTATCGAAGGATATCCGGATGGTTATTTTGACGGACATCGTGCAATGACCAGATATGAAATGGCAGGAGTTCTCTATAGAGCTATGTTACGCGGTGTAAAATTAAAGGAAAGAGCATTAAAAGAATTTGCGCCTGAACTAGACCGTATTCGTGTCGATACATTGACTAAACATAAAGATGGGTCGCCGGATATTCAACGTGTGCGTACGATTCCGGGCAAGGGATGTTAAAGAATGAGCAAAAGGAGGGAAATTATGAGTGCGAATAAATTGTTGGCAGTTGCCTTACTGGGCCTTGCTATTACAGGAAACGTCTTTGCTGCTAATCTTTCTGCGCAAGAAAAAGACCAGGAAACGACATTTGTCGGGGAAATCTGTGAGTTTGAAACTGGAAATATATATAAAATGCGGGATAAAGACGGAAATATTACTCGCGTTGATTTAGGAAAGTATAGCGGTAGGATGCTGAACAGGACTTCGTTTAGTGTTACTGGTAAAATGATGCAGGATGAAAAGGGAACATTTTTGAAAATGCGACATATGGATTACAAAGATCCAGATCCATTTGCGGAATATTTTGAAGCACTACAGAAAACAAAGAATCCTCAAAAAAGTGGGCTTGAACTTGAACAAATCAGAGATAAGGCATTTGACCATGAGAATCCTGTGAGTGATGATCCAATAGTCTATAAAAATAATGTTAAGAAACTTTCAAATGCTCAGCTAGAAGAGTATAAAATGAATGATATAAGTGAGTTTACAAACTTGGATAGAGGGACGAAGGTCGCTTTTAAAGGTCGGGCAATTCAGACTGTGGTTGATAGACAAGTCATGCTTTTTTGGGATACGAAAGGCAATGCCGTCAATGTCAAGATGAATGGTGCATATTGTCCGCTAGGCCAGCGTTGCTTTGTTTATGGCACTTGGGAATCAGATGAAAAAGGTTCGTATATAAGCCTGGATTATATGGAAAGTGTAGAGCTGCCGATAGAAGCATATCAATAACATAAATAAAAGCTGGAGATTGCATATAATGTATAATCTCCAGCTTTTTTGTTAAAATAAAGCTACTAAAGATGGAAGTATTATTGCATTTCTGGGGCGAAAAAAACAGTAATTTATTGTATTATACGAAAGTGAAATAAAAATAAGATAATGATAAATTAATAGAAAATCAAGAAAGCAAATCTTGAATTTAAAACCGCAGAATGTGTTTATAACCTTTTTATTCATCGGGATTCTGTTGTTTTAATCCTGTCTTCTAATAATTTATGCATGTATATAATTATAAGCCCCCAACATGCTTTAAAATATATTGATTATTATTTTTTATTAAAACGAAAAATCCAGATTTGTTATTTACCCATAAGCCTTCATTTTTTCCATTACCGGCAATCCATGCTGGATCTATGGTTTTCACTGAATAGGATATATCATAATAATTCTTATCCATTCC
>ERZ836939.1958-NODE-1958-length-21701-cov-6.430195_pt1 | contig 21701 bp, 17 predicted proteins | sample MGYA00519912_ERZ836939 | MGnify/ENA primary metagenome ERZ836939 (study PRJEB31850, sample SAMEA3708810) | human gut metagenome | biome: human gut; feature: human-associated habitat; material: faeces | place: China | collected 2014 ...
ACATTTTTGAGATGCTGGGCTTCCGGGTACAGGATACCCTGCTGGGCAATTACACAGACATCCGGGGCAAAAGCAAGCTGGTGGTTGCCTGCCGTGATTTCACGGAGGGCGGAAAGCGGCTTATTGAGTTCGCTCAACTGAAGAACACCTGCATCAACAGTGAGCAGAATGGCTACGGCAAGGAGCTGTCCTCTATTCTGCAGGCCATGGACGAGCAGACCCTCTATCCAGCGGAAGAGCTCCGTACCTTCTTCTGGGATATGTTTATCGCAGATGCGTTTCTGGGCAACTTTGACCGGCACAACGGCAACTGGGGCCTGCTGGTAAATGAGAAGGAGCAAAGCGTGGAGATCGCGCCGGTCTATGACTGCGGCTCCTGTCTCTATCCGCAGCTGGATTTGCCGCACATGGCGGAGGTGCTGAAGTCGCAGGAAGAGATCGACCGGCGGGTCTATGCGTTCCCTGCCTCTTCCATTGAAGAAAGCGGTGTGAAGATCCCGTATTTTGATTTTATCGCCTCCCTGCGCTATCCGGAGTGCAATGATGCGCTCAGACGGGTTACCGCACGAATCGATCTGGATAGAATACAGAAGTTCCTGGATGGGGTTCCGGAGCTCCAACCGCTCCAACGGGAGTTCTACCTCACCATGCTGACAGAGCGCAAGGAAAAGATACTGGATTACAGCATGGCTCTCCTGATGCGGCAGGAGCAGCAGCCGGGGGTTCATGAGTTGACAATGTGACTGAGGAATCGCCCGGCGCGGCGGCAGGATCGCAGGTCAGGCCAGACAGGCCATTGAGGCGGATACCGGGAGGCCTGTCATTACACCGAAAAACGCCGCACAGCTCAACCAAGTTGATCGAAGGTGCGGAAGATCAGCCAAATCGGGATAAAGAAGACCTGTCCAAAGAATGGGAATAGAGCACTAAATAAACATTTGATTTTCGTGCAATGATCAGCTATAATAAAGTGATGTATGGTGCCTTTGAGAAATTGTGAAGTGACCTCGGATATATCAAAAATATCCAGATTGAAGTCCGAAGACATCGTAGACAAAACCTGCGTATAACGATAGTTATATGCAGGTTTTGTCTATACTTTGTAAAAGTGTATTAAAACCACAGCATAGAACTGGCTACCATTACATATTGCAAGTGTCAGCAAGCAGATTTAAAGAGATGGTATCTCTCTTAAACCTGCCTTTATTTATGTTTTGGAAAGTGAGGTACCTGTGAAACTTCCGTATGGCTACGTTTTAGCTGGCAAGGAAATCACTGCGCATGAAGAAAAAACAGATGCTGTCCGCGGTATATTTAAATACTATCTTGCTGGAGCCAGCTTAGGAAAGATTGTTAATATGCTCTTTGCAAAAGGACTTTCCTTCTCAACCGGTCATTCCAAATAGACCAAGGCCGCTATGGAAAAGCTTCCCGTTAACAAGAAATCTATTACAATCGTTGGCATGAAAGTATATTGGGATGCTCAATCGAAGAGGATGTAAAATATTATTCCATGTAAAGTTCTCTCCTCCAATATTCCGTACTGCCTTATTTCCACACACCGAAACTTTTTAATATATACCGATCAGATATTCAATGATATAGATTTTAGGTATCTTAAACGATTTCCCAATCTTCATTTAGTGGATTGCGCCATCCTTCAAAAGCTCATACGCCGTCTTCTTACCGATTCCGCTTTGAAATCTAAACAGAAAGAGATGTTCCAAAGGTATAGTGACCTCTGGAACATCTCTTTTTTGGTAGCTTAATTATCTTTAAATTTACGGTACAAGCACGAAAGCCCTCTCCTCCCAGCCGCTGCTTTGACTGTACGTTGTAATATTTTCCAAAGTTCTATTTTTACTTTTTAGTCTAATTATAGTCATTTATACAATTAAGCATGATTTTTTTCATACCTAATAATTGCTGTTTGACGCTTGACCCTATAACTTCATCTAAACTTAGATGGAGCATTTTTCTCAATAAGAGTGCTTCAGGAGGGCATCCTTATGTCCAGAATATAAGCAACACCCCGTCTGCCGAACCACAGGAGGGGTGTTGCCCATACTTAATCTATGAACTTATTTTCTCAAAAGACAGGAGCACCTCAATTGCGCAACCACGCCTTCTCCAATACTTCTACAATCATCTGCGTCCCAGGCATACGGGCGTAGCAGCATCGACGGTACCCCTTTTCATCCTCGGTCTCCGACTCAAAAATGATCTCGCCCCCCTGGCCCACGATGAAATCCCGATAAGCCGGGTAGTCCTTGACGTAGTAGGCGGTGTGGTGCATCCCGCCTCCCACCTCATCTACGAAGCGCTTATGTTCAATCTCGCCAAAGACGGGCTGGAGCACCTCCAGCTTCAGGCTGTCGGTCCAATCCAGCATGGCGATCCGAATCTGGCAGCCGGGAATTTTCTCCCCCCAGGCCCATACATTCATGGGTGTGAAGTCGTACACCTTCCCTGCGCCGTCGATCCCGAAGATCTGACGGATCTCCTCCAGCGCCCGGTCCATATCGGCCACGACGACACCCACATGGCCCACGGGCGGCAGACGGTCAATACTCATATCATCCACTCCTTGCTGTTAGACGCGGCCTTCCGGGCCGCGCCCTGTTTTTGATGGGGCCTCAGCAGAGCATCAGCCCGCAAAATTCATCCAGGTCCATGTTCTGAAAATACTGCCCGATTTCCCCCGCCGGCACCGTTGCCCGCAGAGCTTCCTCCCGCAGAGGACAGCCGATCAACCGCCGGGCCAGCTGGTCGGGTTCCTTTCGGGAGAAGAAGTCCCCATAGAAGGACAGCGCCTGGATTGCACCCTCCTTCAAATCCAGGCAGACCCGGATCTCGCCGCAGCCCTCTACCCTGCGGCGCTTGTCGATCTGACACCGGGGGGAACTTCCATAGTTCCACTCCCAGCGGTCGTACACCGCCTGCCGGATACGCTCCACCTGGTTCAGATCCCCCCGATCCAGCTCATAGGGGACTAGGTCACATACCTCTCCCAGGCAGGACCACAGCCGCTCCATGAAGGATTCTGTGGGCATCGGCTGATGCATATAGGGCTTGATGTTGGTGACCCGGCTGCGCACCGAGGGCAGACCCTTGGAGGTCAGCTTGTCCCGGCTGGGAGCCAGCGCTGAGGACACCACGCTCAGGTCAGAGTCATACAGGAGCGTGCCGTGGTGCATCACCCGGCCCTCCTTCACATACTGGGAGTTGCCCGAAAACTTTCTGCCCCGGATGGTCATGTCATTTCGGCCGTTCAGCTCCGCAGGCACCCCCAGGCTCTCCAGCGCCCAGATCACCGGGCGGCAGAAGGTGGAGAAGTCAAAGTCGCTGCCCGTGTGGTCGGCGATGAAGGTGAAGTTCACGTTCCCCAGGTCGTGATAGACCGCCCCGCCCCCGGACAGCCGGCGGACCACTTGAATCTGGTTGGCCCGCACATAGTCGGCGTTGATCTCGGCGAAGGTATCCTGGTGCTTGCCCACCACGATCGTCTGGTCGTTGCGCCAGAGCATGAGATAGGACCGGTTCCGAGGCATCTGGTCAAAAATATACTGCTCCAGCGCCAGATTGAAGCGGGGGTCGGTGCTGGGGCTTTGGATGGCACGCATCGTGGCACAGGCTCCTTTCTCTCACAGGGATCGAATGAGCGCCGCGGCCGTCTCCGCCATCAGGCAGTGGCCGGCGGCGTTGGGGTGGAGGCCATCCGGCTGAAAGAGCCCCTCCTCTCCCCATCGGGTGAAGGCCCGGTCGAAGTCCAGGACCGGCAGACGGAAGGCAGCGGCAAAGCGGCGCAGCCAGCTCTGGTACTCGGCCAGCAGCTCTGCCGCCCGCTCCGGCATCAGCTCCGCCCACTCCCGCCGAATGGGCCGCCGGAGCCCCGGCGGGATCCCGATCAGCGGGAGGCCTCCTCCGGCGATGATCAGGTGGGCCATGGCCCCCATGTTGGCCCTGGCGCCCGCCAGATCCCCGCCGTAGGCGATATCGTTGGTCCCGCCCATCAGGAGGACCGCGTCCGGGTGCTCCCGGACCAGCAGATCGGGCAGGACGGCCAGCATACCGCCGGTGGTGTTGCCGTTGACGCCCCAGCCCAGCAGCTCCGCCCCGGTCTGGGCGGCGCACAGCGCCGTCCAGACCAGTCCCCGCGGGAGGCCGAAGCCATAGGTCAGGCTGTCACCCAGGCAGAGGATCCTCCCTGTCACAGGGAATTGATGGCCCGTCCGTTCCAGGCGGCCATAAAAGCCTCGCCCAGGGCCTCGTTGACCGTGGGATGGGGGTGGATCGCATGGATCAGCTCCTCAGCGGTGCCCTCGGCGGCCATGGCCGCCGAGATCTCACCGATCATGTCGGTGACGTGCTGACCATAGAGGTGAGCGCCCAGGATTTCGCCGGTGTCCGCCGCCACGATCACCTTGAACAGGCCGTCCGTGTCCCCCGCGATCAGGGACTTGCCGTTGGCCGCCATGTTGAACCGCCCGATCTTCAGTCCGTCGCCGTACTTCTCCCTGGCCTGGGCCTCGGTGAGGCCGATGCAGGCGATCTCAGGCTCCAGATAGACACAGGATGGGATCCGGTCATAGCGCATCTCCTCCCCTTGGCCGCAGATGTCCGCCACTGCCACCATACCCTCGTGGGAGGCGGTGTGGGCCAGCATAACCTTCCCGTTCACGTCCCCAATGGCATAGATATGGGGGATGTTGGTGCGCATATGGGCGTCCGTCCGGATCGCCTTCCGGTCGAACTCGATGCCGATCCCCTTTGCGTTGAGGCCTTGAGTGTTTGGAACACGCCCCACCGCCATGAGCACCATATCCGACTTTACCTGGCAGTTCTGCCCCCCGAACTCGTAGTACACCGTGTCGTCCTTCACCCGGCTGACCTTTGCGCCCAGCCGGAACAGGATCCCGTCCTTGGTCATCCGCTTCTCCGCCAGCCTGGAGACCTCGATGTCCACCATGGGCAGGATATGGTCCATCAGCTCCAGCACCGTCACCTTACTGCCCAGACGGTTCAGGAGATAGGCGAACTCCACGCCGATCACACCGCCGCCGATCACGGTGACCGAGGCGGGCACCTGATCCAGGTCCAGGGCCTCGGTGCTGGTCAGCAGGTGGTTTTCCCCCTCCAGCGCGATGAAGGGGGGCATGAATACGCTGGAGCCGGTGGCGATGATGATGTTGGCCCCGGTGATGCTCCTGCCGTCCACAGACAGGGTATGGGTATCGGCAAACGAGGCCATTCCCTCCACCACCGTTACCTTATTGCCCCGGAGCAGACCCTTGACGCCGTTGACCAGGGTTTTGACCACGGCTTTCTTTCTGGCCTGCAAGGCGGCCATATCCACCGCGATCTTGTCCGCCTCCACGCCCGTCACCGCGAAGCGGGCGGCATCCTTCACCTTGTGGTACACGTCGGCGGTCTGAATCAACGCCTTGGTTGGGATGCAGCCCACGTTCAGGCAGGTGCCTCCGAAACCGGCCCCCTCGATGATGCAGGTTTTTTTCCCGCACTGGGCCGCCTTGATCGCCGTCTCATAGCCGCCGGGGCCGGCACCGATCACGACCACGTCGTAGTCGTATCCGGCCGGCTCCGCCGGGGCCGCGGGCGCGGCCTGGGGGGTGGCGGGGCCGTTGAGGACGGCATTGGGGTCCTCCCCCGGAGCGCCGATCACGGCGATGGGGGTGAACACCTCGGCGAAAGCCCCCTCCTCCAGCATGAGCTGGAGGACGGTGCCGTCCGCTGTAGCCTCTACGGGCATGGTGGTCTTGTCGGTGTTAATCTCAAAGAGCACCTCGCCCTTCTTTACCGTTTCACCCACCCGCCTGTGCCACTTGACCAACTGGCCCTCGTCCATATTGAAGCCCAGCTTGGGCATGATGATGATCTCTGCCATGACACTCCTCCACTCACATCAGAATCTGGATAGGATGCTCCAGCAGCTGCTTCATATACTCCACGAACTGGGAGGCCAGCAGACCGTCAATGACCCGGTGATCCACAGACAGCTGTATGTTCATCATGGGCCGGATGGCGATGGCGTCCTCTCCGTTCTCGCCGGTGACCACAACGGGGGTCTTGCGCACGGAACTGACCGACAGGATCGCCGATTCGGGCGCGTTGATGATCGCGGTGAAGTTGCCGATGCCGAACATCCCCAGATTGGAAATGGAGAAGGTACCCTCGCTGTACTCCTCCGGGGCCAGCCGGCCTTCCCTGGCTCTGGCCACCAGATCCTTGCTCTCCCGTGCCACGTCGGTGAGAGTCTTGTTCTGCACATTCTTAATCACCGGGACGACCAAGCCGTTGTCACCAGCCACGGCAGTGCCCACGTTGATGGACTTGTAGGTGACGACCTGGTCGTCCTTCAGGGTGACATTGATGCCGGGGAATTTCTTCAGGGCCTTGCAGGCCGCCATGGTCAGCAGGTCGGAGACGGCGATCTTTACCTCGCTGGTCCCGTTGAGCCGCTTGCGGAAGGCGGCCAGCTCGGTGGTGTCCACCGCGTCGGTAAAGTACAGGTGGGGCGCAGTGAATTTGGACTGGGCCAGCTTCTCGCCGATGATCCTGCGCACACCCTTGTAGGGAACGGCGGAGGCCACCTGTCGGGTGTCCGACCCGGCGGAGGCAGGCGCGGCCTTGGCGGCCGCGGCCTCCACGTCGGCCTTCATGATCTTGCCGGCGGCGCCGGTACCCTGGACAGCGGCCAGATCCACGCCCATTTGCCGGGCCACCCTGCGGGCCAGCGGGGATGCCTTGAGGTCCTTATAGGTGATCCCGCCCTGGAAGCCGGTGCCCTTGATCTGGGTCAGGGAGGCCGGGTCGATGCCCTCGTCCTGGACCAGCTTTCGGGCCTTGGGTGTCAGTTTCAGAGACTTCATGTCCACCGGCGCGGCAGGGGCCGAAGGAGCGGCGGCGGGCGCGCTTCCACCGGCCTGCCCCTGTCCGGCGGAAGCCAGGGCGGCATCCGGATCCTCCCCCGGTGCGCCGGTCACGGCGATGGGGGTAAACACCTCGGCGAAGGCACCCTCCTCCAGAATGATCTTCAGGAGGGTGCCGTCCTCGGTGGCCTCCACGGGCATGGTGGTCTTGTCGGTGTTGATCTCAAAGAGCACCTCGCCCTTCTTTACCGTCTCGCCCACCTGCTTGTGCCACTTGACCAGCTGGCCCTCGTCCATGTTGAAGCCCAGCTTAGGCATGATGACGACTTCAGCCATTGCGATGCCTCCTTACACCATCTCGCGGATCTTGGCCGCGATCTTCTTCTCGTCGGGAATCAGCGGGAACTCCAGCGCGGGGCTGAAGGGCAGGGGCACGTCGGCGGTGCCCATCCGCTGGATGGGGGCGTCCAGATCATAGAACACGTCGGGCATGATCCGGGAGGCGATCTCGCCGGTGATGCCGAAGCTGAGGTGGCCCTCGTCTACGATCAGCAGCTTGCCCGTCTTTTTCACCGACCTGATGATTGTCTCGGTGTCCAGGGGCACGATGGTGCGCAGGTCGATCAGCTCGGCGCTGATGCCCTCCTTCTGTAGCTGCCGGACCGCCTTCTCCGCCTTGATGGTCATCATGGAGTTGGTGACCACGGTGATATCGGCGCCCTCCGCGACGATGCGGGCCCTGCCGAAGGGGATGCACACATCCTCCTCCACCTCCGGGACATCGTTGAACTTGGTGGTATAGAGCATCTTGTGCTCAAAGAACATAACGGGGTCGTTGTCCCGGATGGCGGTCTTGAGCAGCCCCTTGCACTCGCCGGCGGTGGAGGGGACCACCACCTTGACGCCGGGGATGTGGGCGGCCCAGGCATGGATGGACTGGGAGTGCTGAGCCGCGGAGGAGCGTCCGCCACCCAGGGGCAGGCGCACCACCATGGGCACGTTGCACTGGCCGCCGGACATGTAAGTGATCTTGGCCATCTGGTTGAAGAGCTGGTCTCCGCAGACCATCATGAAGTCGGCGAACATCAGCTCCACCACCGGGCGCAGGCCGGTCAGGGCCGCGCCAACGCCCATGCCCACGAACCCCTGCTCAGAGATGGGGGTATCCTTTACACGCAGATCACCATACTTGTCCCGCAAACCCACGGTGCACTTGAAGTTGCCGCCGATGACGCCGATGTCCTCGCCCATCTGGAATACGGTATTATCCCGCGCCATCTCCTCGTCCAGGGCCTCCCGGATGGCGTCTCTCACCATCAATTCTCTCATGATCTGAACCTCCCTTATTATCAAACAGATGCGGCGATATCTACAAACACATCCTTGTAGGCCTCGGACACGTCGGGATAATCGCTCTCCTCGGCGAACTTACAGGCCTGGGCGATCTCCTTCTCCACAGAGGCGCGGATCTCTTCAATCTCGCCGTCGCTCAGCAGTCCCTTCTCCTGCAGCACCACCAAGGGCTCGCGGGCCTTCCATGCGGCCAGCTCTTCGGGGGCGCGGTACTCGCCGGGGTCGCCCACGTGGTGGCCCTGCCAGCGGTAGGTCTTGCACTCGATGAGGGTGGGCCCCTCGCCCTTGCGGGCCCGCTCAACCGCCCTGGAGACGGCCTCGTACACCGCATAGACGTCGTTGCCGTCCACAGCCTCGCCCGGAATGCCATAGCCCTCGGCCCGCTTATAGAGGTCGTGCTCCTTGGTCACCCGGCGGATATCCACCGAAATGCCGAAGAGATTGTTCTCAATGATATAGACGATGGGCAGGTTCCAGGCGGCAGCCATGTTGATGGACTCATGGAAGGTCCCCTCGTTGGACGCGGAGTCGCCGAAAAAGGCCAGGGTGACCTGCTCGGTGCCCCGGAGCTTGGCGGAGTAGGCCGCGCCAGTGGCGATGGGGATTTCGCCGCCCACAATGCCGTTGGCGCCCAGGATGCCCTTGTCCATGGCCATGATGTGCATGGAGCCGCCCTTGCCCTTGGAGTAGCCGGTCTTTTTTCCCAGGATCTCGGCCATCATCCGGTCCAGATCGGCGCCTCTGGCCACCAGGTGGCCGTGGCCGCGGTGGGTGGAGCCGATGTAGTCGTCCTCACGCAGAGCGACACACGCCCCGGCGGCCACCGCCTCCTCCCCCAGATACAGGTGCGCCAGGCCTGGCATCAGGCCCCGCTTATAGAACTCAAAGACCTCCTCCTCGAAGCGGCGCATCCGGTACATTACGGTATAGAACTGCTTTGCCAGCTCCTTTGGTTCCTTTTTCGTGCTCATATATTTTACCTCCCAATGTCAGTTGATGACCCGCACTCGTTCAGACAAAGTCAGCGCATCACCGTGCCGCCGTTGATATCCACGATCATGCCAGTGACATAGCGGCTGTCCTCGCTCGCCAGGAAGCCCACCACGTCGGCCACGTCTTCAGGGGTACCCAGGCGCTTCATGGGGACCATGTCGTCCCGATAACCGGCGTTGCGGGTCATCTCGGTCATGATGTAGCCGGGGGCCACCGCATTGACGGTCACCTGATAGGGCCCCATCTCCCCGGCCAGGGACTTTGTCATGCACCAGACTGCAGCTTTGCTGGCGGCGTAAATCGGCGAGGCGGCCAGACCGCCCGTCTCGGCGGACTGGGAGGCCATATTGATGATCCGCCCGGACTTTTTTTCTTTCATGGTGGGGATCAACGCCTTGCAGAAAAACACATCGCCCATGAAGTTGATGCCGAAGATTTTGTCCCAGTCGGCCTTGGTGTACTCCACAAAGGGCTTTTTCAGGGACAGGATGCCGGCGTTGTTGACCAGCACGTCCACCGTACCGAACCGTTCCAGCACCTTTTGCACGGCGATGTTGACCTGTTCCTCCTGAGAGACGTCGCACTGCACGGCCATGGTGTCCGCGCCATACTGCCCGGCCAGCTCCTCGGCGGCTGCGACGGCGGCCTCCTGGTTGATGTCCACGATGGCCACCCGCATTCCATCCTTCACCAGCCGCACGGCGATGGCCTTGCCGATGCCCTGGGCTGCCCCGGTCACGATCGCTGCCTTGCTCATAAGCGCCATGAGAATCTCCTTCTTTTATCATTGCGCCCAGTCCCGCTCCCCCGGCCAGAGGGATTCCCCCGGCGATCCCCGCCCTCTAAGGCGGGGACAGGCAACCGGGACTGGAGCGGTCTTAAAACAGCTCCTGATAGATCTTCAGCACCCGCGCCTCGTCCAGAGGGACGAAGTTGTTGGCCATCAGGCGGCCCTGCTCGGTGACCACGCTGTGGGCGAAGACGGGCAGATCCTCCCTGGTCACGCCGTACTCGCGGAGGGGCCGCTTGGGCAGGATCTGGTCCAGCAGCTTCTCCAACTCGTCATAGACCACATTGGTCATACAGCCCAACAAGTCGGCCAAATACTGGTTGAGGACTGCAATCTCCCCGTCCCGGCGGAGCTCCATGTAGTTCTTGAGCACCCCTGTAAACATGGCGTAGTTGCTCTCGCCGTGGGCCACATGATACTTGCCGCCCAGGGGATAGCTGGTGGCGTGGACGGCGGCGCAGCCGGCGGTGCCAAAGGCCAGGCCCGCATAGTTGGAGGCCAGCAGGAAGTCGTTGAGCAGAGAGAAGCGGCTCTCCGGCCCCTTCTTGGCGATGGTCTGATAGCCCCGGATGATCATCTCAATGGCCTTATAGCCAAAGAGCTTGGTGTAGGGGGTGGCCTTGGGGGACAGGGCGGACTCCACCGCGTGGACCAGGGCGTCGATGGAGCTGGCGGCGAACACCTTGAACGGCAGGCCCTCCAGCAGCTGGGGGATCAGCACCGCGTAGTCGGCGTACATGGCGGGGCTGACCAGGCCAAGCTTGGTTCCTATGCGGGTGCGGGCCATGATGGAGATATTGGTCACCTCGCTGCCCGTGCCGCAGGTGGTGGGGATGATGATCAGCTCCCGCTTCTTTTCCAGATCGGGGGCCTTGTCATAAAGGTCGTCCACCCCCTCGCCGTCAGAGACGGCCAGCACCTTGGCGATGTCGATCACCGTGCCGCCGCCGATGGCGATCACCCGCTTACAGCTGGTCTTGGCCGCGTCGGCCAGGATCGCATCCACCATCACGTCGGTGGGCTCCCCGGCGCCATACTTCTCCTGGAAGATCACATAGCAGTTCAGGTTCTCCATACAGCCGAAGTAGGGCTCATAGATATAGGCGTTGCTGAGGATCAGGTCGTCTCTGTTGAGGCGGAACGCCTCGGCAAACTCTTTGCAGGTGTCGAAGCCGTACAGAGTCGGCTTCCAGATCATTTCCAGCATAGCAATGTTCCTTTCTCGATTTCAGAGCGTGATCGGATTTCTCCAGCCTCTCCGCCTGGTCACACCAGGCCGAAGAGCATATACAGGGCCACCGTCAGCACACAGCCCAGCGTCGTCAGGCCGATGTTAGTGACGAAGAAATAGGGATAGGTCTCCTTGGGGGTCTGGTCGGTGTAGATGTTGGCCGTCACATAGCCGCCGGAGTGGGGTAGGGAGTCCAGGCCGGCGCCCGCCCAGGTGATGGAGCGGTGGAGGATCTGCGGATCGATTCCCTGCGCCTGACACAGCTGCACATACTGGGGACCAAGGGCCGCCAGGAACACGGACAGGCCGCCGGAGCAGGAGCCGCAGGCCGCAGCCACGATGGCGGTGGCCACGCAGGCAGAGATCAGCGGGTTCATATCCAGGCTCAGTGCGAATTCCTTGACCAGCTCGAAGCCATGGGATCCCTGGACTACGCCGCCGAAGCCGGTGACCACGGCGGTGTTCATCAGGGCGATCAGGCTGTTGGTGGCCGCATCATTGACCGAATCGCGGAAGGCGTGGATCCGCTTGTGGAACAGGGCAAAGGCCAGCAGGCAGCCCAGGGCCAGGGACTGAATGACGATGTAGTTGGTGCTCCAGGTGACAGCGTCCTTCAGCACCTGCTGCATCACAAAGATATACAGCACCACGAATAAGATAGGAATGACAGCCAGACCGAAGGGCAGCATCCCGGTGCGGTCGGAGATATCGATGGCCTCCAGATCGTCTTTTCGTCCGGGGACGAAGCCGATGCCGGCCGCCTTCAACCGCTTGTCGTTCCACTCCAGCCATACCATGCTCAGAGCGAAGATGATGCAGGAAACAACGATACCGTTGAGGGGAGCCGCGTAGGCCGTGGTTCCCAGTACCTCAGTGGGCATGATATTCTGGATCTGTGGGCTGCCCGGCAGGCCCACCATGGTGAAGGAGGCACAGCCGGCGAACAGCGCCGCAGGGAACAGCCGCTTGGAGACGTTGCCCTCCTTGAACAGAACCAGGGCGATCGGGTACAGGGTGAACACCACCACGGCAAAGCTGACGCCGCCATAGGAGAGGACGGCAGAGGTGATAACCACAATCAGCAGGGCCCGCTTGCTGCCCATCAGATCCACGATTTTACAGGCGATGGATTTGGCCGCACCGCTGCTCCCCATCAGTGCGCCGAACAGCGTGCCCAGGAAAAACATCAGGAAGTAGTCGCCCGCATAGTTCTTCATAAAGGTCCCGTAGTGGGTGCTCAGCGCCTCCCAAAGGTCCATGCGGTTGGTGATGACGACAACCAGCGCGCCCACGATGGACGTGGGGATCATGCCCCAGCCTTTAAAGCCCATCATGATCAGGACTGCCAGCCCCAGGACCAGGCCCAGTATGGAGATAATGTCCATGATTCTCCTCCCTCTTTATTTGCAGACTTGTTTTGATCTGTTTCGGGGTCACTGCGTCTCGATGATTACCTTGGTGTCCAGGCCGCGGGCGGCCTTCATGGCCTCAAAACCCGCCTGGACCTCCTCCAGTTTGATGCGGCGAGAGATGTATTTCTTCACGGAGATCCGGCCAGAGGCCATGGCGTTGATGACGGTCTTGAATTCATCGAAGTTGTGGCCCTTGCTGCCACGGAGGAGCACCCGCTTGAGCACCAGCCGCTCATAGTCCAGAGGGAACTGAGCATGGGGCAGGCCCACGGCGGTGGCCCGCATATAGAACTCCGGCTTGAGGGCGCGCAAGCCGGTGTTGAAGGCGCTGGGCACCCCCACGCAGTCAATCAGCAGGTCATAGCCGCCCCCCGAGATATCCAGCAGCTGCTGCTCCAGGTCGGGGGCGTCGGCAGCCACCACATGGTCAGCCACCTGATAGCCCCGGATGATCTCCCGCTTCTGGGGGTTGAGCTCTGAGACGGTGATCTCACTGGCGCCGAAGGTTCTGGCCCACTCCGCGCAGCTCATGCCAATGATCCCGCCGCCCAGGATGAGCACCCTGTCGTTGGGCTTCACCTGACTGACCTGGATGGCATGAAGGCCCACCGCGAAGGGCTCGGCCATGGCTCCCTCCTCGTTGGTCACATTATCCGGAAGCTTGACCAGACTGTGGGGGAACCAGGTGGTGTACTGGCTGTAAGCGCCGGGATGGCCCAGCTCGCCGCCCTTCCAGGTGAAGACCCTGCGGTTGGTGCAGTGGTCCCAGTCGCCAGCCAGGCATGCCTCACAGTGGCCGCAGGGCTCCTGAAATACGTTTTGGGTGTACCCGGCCACCCGGTCGCCCGGCTTGAGGGCCCGGTTGGTGCCTGGGGCCACTACGACGCCTGAGTACTCGTGTCCGATGACCACCCCACGGTATCGCTCGCCCTCGTGCCAGTAAGAGGTATCCGTGCCACAGACGCCAACATGGGTCACCTGGAGCACCGCGCATCCATTGCTTTTCAGCTCTCCTTCCCGGATCTCGAACCGCTCGTTGCCGCTCAAAACGGCATACTTCATCGTGATCGCCTCCCATTCTTTCGATTTGTCCCCGTGGGTCCTGCTCCGCCAGCAAACGGGGACGGTCATCTGCGTACCGCACCCGGTCTTGTTTTTGATAAACACGCAATGCCATGCCAACTCTTCCCCTCCGCAAACCCTTGAAAAACCAAGGCAAACCGGGACTTCTCTGCCCCAGTGCGCCACAGGAGTGTGCCACATATGTGACAAAAACTGTGACACAGCCGCACATGGCGCACAGTTGTGTCACAGTTTCATTTGTGTCATACGGTATATCAGATCCGATGCGAGCTGTAGTCGATGTGATACCGTTGGAGCTTTCGATATAAAGTTCTTCGGCTGATGCCCAGCAAGCGGGCCGCCTCCATGACGTTCCCGTGGGTGCGGTGGAGCATGTCCTGGATCCGCGCCGCCTCGTCCTCCCCCTCGCCCCCAGAGGGGGACTCTCCCGCCGCCGCGGGCACAGCCGGCGAGGGCGCCGATCCCTGGAAGGCCCGGACCTCCGGCGGGAGCTCGGCGGCGGTGACCAGTTCCCCCTCGGCCAGGTAGACCGCCCGCTCCACGCTGTTCTCCAGTTGGCGCACGTTCCCCGGCCAGGGGTATGCCTCCATCATGGCCAGGGCCTCGGCCGTGAAGCCCTCCACCCTTCCGCCAGGACGGATGTCACTGTACTTGGCCAGGAAGAAGCCCGCCAACTGCCTCACGTCTCCCGTCCTCTCCCGCAGAGACGGGATATTGATCCGAAAGACATTGATCCGGTAAAACAAATCCTCCCGGAAGACTTTGCTGTCCACCAGCTGCTCCAAATCCCGGTTGGTGGCAGTTATCACCCGCACGTCGATTCTCAGCGCCTTGGAGGCCCCGATCCGGCGGACTTCTCGGTTTTGGAGCACCCGCAGCAGGGTGATCTGGACATCCACCGGCATATCCCCGATCTCGTCCAGGAAGATCGTCCCGCCGTTGGCCAGTTCGAACTTGCCCGCACAGCCGTCCCGCCGGGCCCCAGTGAAACTCCCGCCCTCATAGCCGAACAGCTCGGCCTCGATCAGGCTCTTGGGCAGTGCGCCGCAGTTGACTGCGATGAAGGGCCCCCGGCGACGGGAGCTGGCGTTATGTATGGCCTGGGCAAAGAGCTCCTTGCCCGTGCCGCTCTCTCCGGACAGGAAAACCGAGGCGTCGTTCTGGGCGGCGATCTTGGCCATGCGCACTGCCTCCCCCATGGCCGGAGAGATGCCGATGATGTCCTGGAATCTGAAATGGGCTTCGTTGCCCATAATGTTGTTGACCCGCTTGTGAAGGCTGGACAACTGCTCAATCTGCGCCACATACTCCTGGTGGCCGGTGCTCTCCACCGACAGGGAGATGGTGTGCTTGCCCTCTCCCCGCTCGAAGGAGATGGTGCGGTTGGATAGGGAGGTCTTGATATCCTCCGCCGTGACCGCCCCACATCCCAGCACCTCCAGAAAGTCAGCTCCGCTTAGCTCAGCCGGAGCGAGGGCCAGCTGCCGAGTGGCCTGTGTATTAAAGGCTACCACATGGAGGGACTCGTCCAGCAGACACATGGCCGTGGGCACCGTCTCGATGATAGCGGACAAGTTGCGGTAGCTCTTGGACAGCTGGTCGTAGGCATCTTTCAGCTTCAGCTGCCGAGAAATGGCATCTGCTGCGGCCACCACCATGCCCAGAGTGTGATCGTTCACATGCTCCGCCATGCCGGACAGGCAGACCACGCCGCCGATGTCTCCATCGGGCAGAAAGACCGATGCGCCGGAGCAGGCCCAGTTGGCATGTACCTCGTAGTAGTGCTCCGCCCCAAAGACCTGGAGGGGGATCCGGTCCACCAAGACCGTGCCGATCCCGTTGGTGCCCAGCCGGGATTCGCTGCGGCAGGCCCCCTTGACCAGCCCGTTCTCCCGGGCGGTCCGGGAGATGTCCTCGTCCCCCCGGGCGTAGAGGATATAGCCCTCCTCGTCACTGAATAGCAGCAGAAACTCCGAGCCCCGTATGAAATCGTACAGCCCATCCAGATAGGGGAAGGCCACCTGACACAGACTGTTCCGCCGGGCGATCCGCTCCTCCACGGCATCCAGTGGCAGGATCTCCTTATTCCCGTGCTCCATGGGCACATGGGACCCCCAGCAACGTTTCCACGACCGTAGGATCTCCGGCCGTACCGCCTCCTCTGGGATAGGAGTACCGCTGCGCAGGAAATTCTTTGCCTCTTGGATTAATCGTTGACTCGTCAAGATCGTAAACTCCTTTCTTGCTGTTCCCACGGCCCCATATCCCAGGGTCCCGCTAAAATAATATTATTGTAGCAAGGTAACATATAAAAATCAATGACACTATCTTTATGTATAGCAAAATCGCTGGCGGAAAGGCTGGTGCCAAGTCGTAGTCGCCGACTTCTTGAAAAGCTGAGATGCGGAGGATCGTGATACCTGTTTCCCCCCCGCCGCCCCGTCCCCGAAAAGGTCATTTGCTCCAAATCATCGTCCCGGAAGAAGATGCCCTTCAGGTTGTTGAGGACAATCTGGATCGCCCGTTTAGATGTGTCCCATACCCGGGCGTTGTCACTCCCTTTTGCTGGGCAAGTGTTGACTGTACCTGCCCTGCCGGGTCCGGGCCGTATGTCTCCAGGCCGTAGATCACGGCCAGCTCCTGGCTCAACAACCGCGGGGACCTTGTATTTGTAGTGGAGCCGGTCGGCGTCCTTTTCGTACCACTCCCAAAACCATTTATTAAATTCCTCAAACGAGGTAATGACGGAACCGAAGCAGAGGCATTGCGGCGGCTGTACCCAACCTTCTTCTCTACATTGCCCTCTTCGTTGCCGGAAGCCGGATTGCAAAAATCAGCCCGGAAAATGCAGTGGAGCATAAATCGGGTAAAGCCGTCTGTCAGAACACGCTCACCGTCTTTCAATACCTGAGCAACAGCCGTGGTCATATTGTCAAAGCGCAGTCTGATGGGAATACCCCCAATGTACTCAAAAATCCGCTTCATGCCTATCCGCAGGCACTCTTGGTTTTGGGGCTGGAATGCTTACGATACTCCGTAGTTAGATCTGGGGAAATTTGATATACTGGATTTGAGCCATTCGTAACGCCTTTCTGCTACCCCCCCTTATGGTTATCCCACCTAAGAGGTAGCGTTTATTTCAGATGCTGACAATGGCTCATTTTAATTCGCCATTAGGGCGCTCACATTTTGGGTAGCCTTTGCTACAATTTTTATTTTGCCGAAAACACTTTTGGCCATAGGACCCGCCTGAGATACAGGCGGGCCCTATGGCGGTTTGACGTTTAAACAGTAAGGACAAATCAAAGCGGCAAGAAAAAACATGCGGCGCTCGGTTGAGCGCCGCATGTTTTCAGCCTTTTCTCCGCCTATGTTCTATTTCTCCATCCAGGCATATCATCCTACCTTTGACAAAAGGCAGCAAAGTCGATTCCAAGCAAGTATTATACCTCTACCATTCCATACTTGACCTTAATGCGGTCCAGCTTCTCCAGCATGGGCTCTGCCCCAAACCAGAGAAAAAGCCAAGTGGCAGCCGCCTGGATACAGTCGAAGGGGAGTCCGGAGATGTAGTAGGTCAGCAGGACCTTTTCATTGAGCTCTCCCACCCAGGTGAGGGCGGATGCCGGATTCATAATTCCGCCGTAGATCAGTATGGCGGCCAGCGCGCCAAACACGCATAGCGCGCCCCGGTTTCTGCGCAGGAGTCCCTTTCGGAACAGGAGGCCTGCCAGGAAGCCAATAATGCCCATGGCGAACATTTGCCAGGGAGTCAGCGGGCCCTGTCCAAAGAGCACATTGGAGGCAAGCATGGTCATTGCGCCCACCAGAAACCCCGTCTCTCCCCCGAAGGCAACACCAGCAACAATCGTTAACGCCATCACCGGCTTAAATTGCGGCAGCATGAAAAACGCCGCCCGTCCTGCAATGCCAATGGCACACAGGACCGCTATGATCACCAGTTCCCTGGCCTGCGGCTTTCTCCCCTCAAAGATCAGGAAAAACGGCAGCATACACTCCAACAGCACCATCAGAGAGATGAAATAGTATTTTTTATTCCCCAAATAGAACACTCCGATATATAGGGTCAGCGGGATTAGCAGTAAAATCAGCACGGCTGCCACAATGGTCCGCTTAGCCAGCTTCCGCTTGGCTCTGGGCACCTGGAGGACATAATCCTTCCGGTGGGACCGGCGCGTAATGCAGGCAGCAAACAGGAACAACGAGAGAATAAAGAGCGCATACAGAAACATTTGATGGTTTGCCAGCTCTGTCATACCGCCTGCGGTGATCAATTTGGTCAAATCTGTGATGTTCATGAAGGACAGGAACAGGAGGAAGGCCATAGCTCCTGTCAGCGCCGCGCCCAGCTTGCGCCACCAGGTCAGCGGTTTTGGTTTGGAGTACGCGCCGGACTCCTCCGGCTCCGGGAGCGGCTCCCTGCGATCCGGGAGTTCCGGCACAGGCGGGAGCGTCCCGCCGCAGGCCAGTATGACGTCCTCCGCCGTCACTGCCTCCGGGAGCAGGCCACGGGCCATGCGGTTGGCCGAGGTCGTGTAGAAGCTGTTGCCGGAGAAAAAAGCCCGCGGCGGGGCCTCCGTGACGATGGAGCCGTCGAAAAACAGGGCGCAGCGGTGGGCATACCGGGCGCAGAACTCAATGTCGTGGCTGACCATGAGCAGGGCAACCTCCTGTCGCAGGAGTGTCTGCAAAATCTCAGCGAATGTCTGCTTAAATTCCGCGTCCAGCCCCTTGGTGGGCTCGTCCAGCAACAGGATTTCCGGTCCCAGCAGGAGCACCTTTGCCAGAGCCGCCCGCTGCTGTTCGCCGCCGGAGAAGGTCGATGGTGCCAGGTGCCACAGGCGTTCAGGCACGTTCAGGCGCGTCAGTAATCGGGCGGCTTTAGCGGCGCAGGCTTCACGCGGTACGCCGGTATCGAGCAGCGGCTGCATCACCACTTCCAGTGCCGAAATACGCGGGATGACGCGCAGAAACTGGCTCACCCAGCCGATGGTGGTTTTGCGGATCTCCACCACTTTGCGGGCTGGCGCGGTGACCAGGTCTACCCATTCCTCACCGTGTTTGATCTGGATTTGCCCTTCGTCGGGCAGATAGTTGGCGTACAGCGAGCGCAGCAGGGTTGATTTTCCGCTGCCGGAGTGGCCGTGAAGCACCACGCATTCGCCTGCGTTGACGGTGAGCGAGGCACGTTGTAAGACGGGCAGGCGCACGCCGTTTTGCTGATGCAGGATGAAGGTTTTACTGACGTTTTGTACGTTAATCATTTTTCGCCTCGTGGTTCGGGTGTCGGATGTGACGCTGACGCGTCTTATCCGACCTACGGGGAGCGCATTTGTAGGCCGGATAAGGCGTTTCCGCCGCATCCGGCACCGGCTCAATTCTGCAAAACCGATGACACCAGCAGTTGTGTATACGGATGGTGCGGGTCGTCGAGCACGCGGTCGGTTAACCCACTCTCCACTACTTGCCCCTGCTTCATCACCAGCAAACGGTCCGCCAGCAGGCGGGCGACGCCTAAATCGTGGGTGACAATCACCACCGCCAGGTTCAGCTCCACCACCAGGCCGCGCAGCAGGTCGAGCAGGCGCGCCTGCACAGATACATCCAGCCCGCCGGTTGGCTCGTCCATAAATACCAGCTTCGGATGCGTCACCAGGTTGCGGGCAATCTGCAAACGCTGCTGCATACCGCCGGAAAAGGTGGTCGGCAGGTCGTCGATCCGGTTGGCGGGAATTTCCACCTCTTCCAGCCACTTCTGCGCGGTGGCACGAATATCGCCGTAATGACGCGCCCCGGTCGCCATCAGCCGCTCGCCGATATTGCCGCCTGCCGACACCTGGCGGCGCAGGCCGTCGAGTGGATGCTGATGCACCACGCCCCATTCGGTGCGCAGCAGGCGACGGCGGTCGGCCTCGCTCATGCCATAGAGGGAACGGTTTTCATAGCGAATTTCCCCCTGCTGCGGCGTCAGGCGCGCGGAGATCGACTTCAGCAGCGTGGTCTTCCCGCAGCCGGATTCCCCGACGATGCCCAGCACTTCCCCCGGCCATAAATCAAAAGAGACATCGCTAAAGCCTTTGCCCGGCGCGTAAAGGTGGGTCAGGTTATTGACCGAAAGTAACGGTTGATTCATTGGTTTTTTGCCTCGCTCTGTTGGCGGCAATAATCGGTATCGGAGCAGACAAACATGCGGTTTCCGGCGTCATCCAGCACCACTTCGTCGAGATAGCTGTGGGTCGATCCGCAGATGGCGCATGGCTCATCCCACTGCTGAACGGTGAACGGGTGATCGTCGAAACTTTCCACGCGGGTAAACGGCGGCACCGCATAGATGCGCTTCTCGCGCCCTGCGCCGAACAGCTGCAGGGCGGGCATCATGTCCATTTTCGGGTTATCGAATTTCGGGATCGGCGACGGGTCCATCACGTAGCGCCCGTTCACCTTCACCGGATAGGCATAGGTGGTGGCGATATGACCGAAGCGGGCGATATCTTCATACAGTTTCACCTGCATCACGCCGTACTCCTCCAGCGCGTGCATGGTGCGGGTTTCCGTTTCGCGCGGCTCGATAAAGCGCAGCGGTTCGGGGATCGGCACCTGGAAAATAATGATCTGATCTTCGGTGAGCGGCGTTTCGGGGATGCGATGGCGCGTCTGGATAAGCGTCGCATCGTCCGTGCGTTCGGTAGTGTTTACCCCGGTCACGCGCTTAAAGAAGTTACGGATCGACACCGCGTTGGTGGTGTCGTCCGCGCCCTGGTCAATCACCTTCAGCACATCGCTTTCGCCAATCACGCTGGCGGTAAGCTGGATACCACCAGTTCCCCAGCCGTACGGCATCGGCATCTCGCGCCCGCCAAACGGCACCTGATAACCGGGGATCGCCACCGCTTTTAAGATGGCGCGGCGGATCATGCGTTTGGTCTGCTCGTCGAGGTAGGCAAAGTTGTAGCCGCTCAGATTAGCCATGGTTCTGCTCCTGTTGCAGACGTTTGAGTAGCTCCAGTTCGGCCTGGAAATCGACGTAGTGCGGGAGTTTAAGGTGCGAGACAAAGCCTGCGGCTTCGACGTTGTCGGCATGCGCCAGCACGAACTCTTCATCCTGCGCCGGGCCTGTCGCGTGCTCGCCGTACTCCGGGGCTTGCAGAGCGCGGTCAACCAGCGCCATCGCCATCGCTTTGCGCTCGCTCATGCCGAACACCAGCCCGTAGCCGCGCGTGAAGTGCGGCGGCTCATCCGGCGGGTCGATAAAACCGTTGACCATTTCACATTCGGTCATCAGCAGTTCGCCGACGTTCACCGCAAATCCCAGCTCTTCCGGCACAATCGACACGTCGATATAGCCGCTGCGGATTTCGCCTGCGAACGGATGATTGCGTCCGTAACCACGCTGGGTGGAGTAGGCCAGCGCCAGCAAATAGCCTTCGTCGCCGCGCATTAATTGTTGCAGGCGGGAGGAGCGTGAGCAGGGGTAAACCGGCGGCGTGCGGGTGATGTCGTCCGGCTGTGCGCCGCTATCTTCTTCAAACTTCGCCAGCCCCTGACGCGCCAGCAGGCTGAAAACGTGCGGCGACGGCTGTTGTTCGCTGTCGGCTGTGGTCAGCGTCGGCGCTTCGCCGTTTGCCAGCAGGGTAAAATCGAGCAGGCGATGGGTGTAGTCGTAGGTTGGGCCAAGCAGCTGGCCGCCGGGAATATCTTTATAAACCGCTGAAATACGCCGTTCGAGACGCATCTCCGTGGTGTCGAGCGGCTCGCTTACCGCAAGCTTCGCCAGCGTGGTGCGGTAGGCGCGTAGCAGGAAAATCGCTTCGACGTTATCGCCGCTGGCCTGTTTCAGCGCCAGCGCCGCCAGTTCGCGGTCGGCAATGCCGCCTTCGGTCATCACGCGATCTACTGCAAGATTAAGCTGCTGTTCAATCTGGGCGACG